>Ga0214545_1004270_pt1 | contig 26819 bp, 16 predicted proteins | sample CNSS4metaG_FD_160064 | JGI IMG/M metagenome (GOLD analysis project Ga0214545, IMG submission 160064) | Root nodule microbial communities from cowpea collected in UCLA plant growth center, Los Angeles, California, USA - CNSS4 | ecosystem: Host-associated > Plants > Roots > Nodule | place: USA... | reverse complement strand
AGAGGGAGGGAGAGGGAGATAGAGAGAGAGGGAGAGGGAGAGGGAGAGGGAGAGAGAGAGGGAGAGAGAGAGGTGTTGGTTTGGCATTTTTTTTTAACGGTGAGAGTAAAAAAAAAGGTGAGGATGTAATAAAAATAAAAAAATTGGTTTTAGATTTCTTAGAAAAAAAAAAATGATAAGAATAGAAAACAAAGAGATCATACTTTTAAGAAAAGAGTTAATATTTTTAACAAAGAATGGGCCAAAAAGATATGTCTAAAAATGATATATTCTTTTTTATTTATGCTTTAATCAATTAACCTCTTTTTAATTTTTATTTCACATTTTTATTTCATTTTTTTCTATTATTATTGCTAATTACTATTTTTTATCTTCTGAAAATATTTTTTATCTACTCGGATGAAATTGGGTGTTGACAAAAACCAATTAATGCCCATTTTGAAATTCTCAAATCATAAAGTTTTTCGTCAAAGTGGAAAAAAGTTTTTACATTCTGAAACTTTTTCGTCTTGTCACTAGAATGCAATGATTAATAAAATTTTTCTTTCTACAAATTATTTGTATTGGATAGACATCACACAACACACCAACCACTATAATTTTGTTGGACTCGATGAACATTTGCAAAAAATCAATGAAACTTTTAACACTCGAGAACAAACAATTTGAGTTTTTGATATTTTTTACTCCAAAACTTGACATAACTTCTTCAATAATATTTCATTCTTTATTTTTACTGAAGAACCTGTCAAAGCTTCTTCCAGAAGCTATATTATTATTAAGACTTAAGAACCAACCATTTGATTTATTTATATATTACTCAAAACCAATCCTTCTACCACTATCAACATTCATGAAATTCAAACCGATCTAGAAAAATAATCACAAATTAAGAAAATAAGTATCACAAATGGGTTACTGGAACACAATTAAACAAACCACAGACCTTAAATAAAAATCGACTTACATTATCTGGATTAAGTAAAGAAATATAATTTTGGAAAAAATTGTGAAACTATGGTGCCTAGTTTACATATTCTTCCTAAGAAAAACCAAAGCACCAAAGCCAATGAACTCTATGAAAGAAACCTCGAGAAAAAAGAAACAAAGAAATACGAAGTGAATATTGGAATCAACAAATTGGTTCAAAATGCACTTGAGTATATAGTTCAATCAATTGTTTTTGGCACATCCACTAGCATGATTTGTTTTGGGGGATTAGTAAATTTTGAAGAGGTTCCCAAGAGATGCAAAGTTCTAGAATAAAATTTTGATGCACATGGGATGGTAATTGAGGAAATTAGAAACTATAGTAAGTTCCAATTTGCCAATGGTAGGATGTGTTTTGGGCCATGCAATGCATCAATTGGCACTGATTTGATATTTTTTTTGTTGGCGTTTTGAAGCCAACTAGAATGTATGAAATTGGTAGCCAAAAGTCATGTTCTATATGATGCAACAGTTAGACTAATTTTCGTTGTAGTAGAGTAAAAATCCAATTACTGGAAACTCTAAGCTTGAAGTACTGATTTGGTGTCGCTGGATTTGATTTCAGGAACAACATGAACAAGTTTCTTTAGCGGTTGTGATTTTGTGGTGAGTGACTTGCGTGTCGCTTAAAGAGGTGCCAAAAGGAGGTGGTAACAAGGAGGCCTATTTCCTTTTGACAATACGTATCTTGGTCCAAGCAGTGGAAACCCTCAATTTTTTGCACAGCTTTTGAAAGGAAGCTATTGGTGGCAGCAAATACCTTAGACTCGTGCAATTATCTCTGCAACCTATCTAGATTTATGCAATTGACAACAACCAATTTCTAGTGTATACAGTAACACAACAACCAATCCAAATTATTAAGTTTGGTCATGGTCTAATACCTTGAGGGGTTATTGATTGAATTTGTTTGGTGCCATCTTGAAGTGGTGACAATTGGTGCGTCAGCCGCATAAAACCAAGTTGATATTAATTGCATCAAAAACTCAACAACCAATTCTTTAATTCACCAAGGAAACCTTAAATCATTCGGTGGTAACTCTTAGAACAATTAAAAACTGATTTACCGGAGCAAGTGCTTCTTGCTTTGGTGATGTTTTGCTGCTACCTTATTCACGTTTGACTGTAGGTTTGGGGCCACTAATTGAGGTGATATTTGGATACAAATTGTAGTGCTTTAGTCACTTCTCTAGTTCAATTTCTGATACACCTTTTGCATTTTGCTTTGCCTATTATTACCACTTAGAGTCATTAATTATTCATCCTTGCTTTGCTTAAGTCTTTTGTCTATCATATTCCTTCGAGTTTAATTTCCTTAAATTCTTGGTCATGAGACAATGTATCTTGAACTGAATTGTTGGAAATATTACTTGTGGAAGTTTGAATTGATCGTCACAGAGTTTAGCTTGAGTACTTTATTTCACATTTCTAGTAGTAATTCTTAATACATTGTTTAGATTACCCTTGCTTTTAAAGTTCTTTTCTTGTTGTCATATTCTCTGTTTTGTCACATATTTACTCTCTTTGGTTTAGCCATGTCTTGATTTTGGTGCTTGTTAGTTTGTCTTCAAATTTCCTTGTTTTTTTCTTAGAGTTTTCCTTTCCTTGGCCTCTTGAATTGAGCTTTGATGTTAAATTCTTGATAGGTTTATTGGAGGTTCTTTGAAGAACTAAACAGGAACTTAAAGCCGACTTAATAAACTTTTGAGAGTGAAACACGAGTGGAATGAGTGTAAACATGTAAGGAGTGTCAAGGTCCATTTGAAAATTTTATCTACATTACTTGGGTTAACCACTTACTTTGTTTTGTGTAATTTTTTGTTTTCTATCTATCCCTGCAGGATTTATCAATTTTGAGCACTCTACAATGTTCCACACACGTCTGGCCTTGCTGAAGGATATTAATGTCATTTTGTCCAAAATTATCAAGTTGAATAGAAAACTTGCCAATCTTGAAAGGGAGCACAAACATGACAACAAATCATTGCCAAGAGGAAAAACAAGTGCTATTGGATGATTCAAGTGTGAAGGTTATGAACATGAAGTTTATCAATATCCTAATTGGGATGTAAGTCCCATGACTCATGAATACCTCAAGGATTACATTATATAGTTGAAAGAGATGGAGAGGATTATGGTGCAAAAGCACGAAGTGCTACACAAAGTGAGATGAGAGAAAAAAAGCATAAAGAGAGCAAGAAAAGAGAAAGAATGAGGAAAGAGCACAAAGACAAAGGAAAATAAAAGACACGGGAGAGTACAAATTCTATTACAACGACTAGAGATGTCGGAAAAAAGCAAGACAAGTGGAAAAGTTGAAGAGATAACAAAAGATGAAAGAGCTAAAAGAGAGAAAGGAGAAAGAGGGACAAGACACAAAAGAAGAACATAAACAAAACAAGAGAATGAGTCTATGCTCACCCATTTCATACATGGATGAGATGGAATCTTTAAAGGGGGATCACAATGCATTGAATTGTTGTTCCTATTCACATCTTGATTTGGATTTTCATTGGAAAAACTTACTAACCTATCTCTTTTTGTCTTTATGCCTAGGGAAGACTTGAACATTAAGGAGCAACGACATAAGCAATGGGGTGAAGAAAAGATGATAGAAAAAGAAGGAACAAGATTGGAAAAATATGAACCTATTTTTGAAACTATGCTTGTTTGTTTGTCATGCAGTGAACATTTTCCAAGGCTCTTTCTCTCTTTTGTGGTTTATTTGAGTGTTCTTCCTTGTTGTTTTCTTGAGAATAAAAAAGTTGTTTTGAAATTCTTTAATGTGTTTTGTAGGTTGGCCTTTAACCCTAGAGGATGACCTCCCAACACATTGATCATAAGCGATTGGCATCTCCTAGGATTTTCAATCTCAATTTAGATAGCGTTTCTAATTTTACATTATTATGGTTTTGCGTGTTTTAGGTATTTATGTTTGTGTGTTTTTTGTAGGTAACAAAATGCTAAAATTTGAGGTCGAATTTTCTCCAACCCGGAGGCAGTGATGGAGACATGGCTAGGATTGTCAAAGGAATTTCATAGCAATTGATGGAAACATGCCCAAGAAATTCACAGGGATCTTGAATTAGCTTTGAATTATAAAATAAGAACTTTTTTGTTTGTAATTTTGTAATTTTATGTTTGGGCTTCATCGGGCTTTTAGTCATGTTATGCTTTTGTATTGAGGCCCATAGTATATAAGCCTTTGTGAGACACATTTATAGCTAGATTTGAGAATATGAAAATTTGAGTTTTTCTCCCAAGTCTCGAGGTTTTCCTTTGAACCACCGATCCTTATTGTTGAATGTTTGATTCAAAGTTGCGGATCTTCCACACTTATATTGGAATCTCCTCCAATCAGCGTAATTTCCTTCCATTTCATATCTCCACCCATTCAATGTCACCCATATTCCCCTTCGTTGATTTTTGTTCTAGGGTTTTAACCACCTTTTTTTCCAAGACACGTTTTTCACTCCCAAATCCGAGACGATCCCTAATCAACTAATCTAGAAATTTATTTTAAAATTAGAAATTGTTGATAAAGCTAACATGAAATTATGATGTCCTATTTAAATGGTTGGGACCATTGCTAAGTTGCTTTTCCTGTTATACATGCAAAAATTACAAAGCTTCGTCATCTGAAGTTTGGGCTAATGATGGGCCCACAACGGTGAAATAGAGTTCGTTCTCTCCTTTTGAATGAGTTTAGGTACGATGATGTTCATGTGTTTTCTTGTAGTGTAAATAACTCCTTTGAAAACATATTCAAAGGCAAATTAAATATGAAAGTCATTAATTTATTTATTTAATCAATATCATTACTACCACTAGTACAGGAAAACCTTTTTATAACAATTAAAAAAGGTTTTCTATATCGATTCTAGAATCAGTATAGATACAACCAGTATAGAAAGTTTTCACTCTCTATACGAGTTCCAAATTCATTCCCTCATGTGTATGTTAATGTCCATTAAACAAATAATAGAATCATAATAAAGTCAACTTAATTCTAATTGAGCCTAATTTACTTTTCATAATCGACTCTTAATTTTCTGTCTATGTCGAAATGCACCTTGAACCTAGCCCCAACCTTGTCCAAATTCATTATCACACTAAGATTGACCAAGATGACCACTTTACACTTTTAATTTCAAATTTCTCGTATTGTCCCAAAAATTTAACGTTAATTATATAGTTACAAACTTCATGTTCCAAAAATTCAAGACCATAAGAATCCAAATTTTTGAAAAAAATATAATTCACTATAAGAAATATTAAAATTAGTGACAAAATTTTCCCATTGGATTTCAATTCATTTGTAATTTGTCATTACAGATAAAAATACCGACGATAATTTTCGTCGGTAAAGAGTTTCAATAAAGTTGTTGGTACGTTTCGTTGGTAATCGCTTTGTTTCTAATCGATAGGGTTCGTCAATAAATGAGGGTTAAAACTAAAATTTCATCCTAGGAAAACTTAAAATTAAAAACACAAATAGTTGATTGCATCCCAATAAGCATTTGTTCAACATATGTTAGCTCGATGCCCTATATTCACGATTCTTGATCAATTCTTCTTGTGTGATTCTTCCCTTCACACATATAAAGCTTTACTTTCCACTGGTCACCAATTTTGTCATTCCAGAATAAGGCTTTTAAATCTCCACTCTTCCATCAGCTTTAATCTCTTTGATAACCCATAGATTTGACCATTTTTTCTTTAGTCCTCCAAGAATAATTTTCCACTCTAATTTCCTTAACATAATTGGTTTGATTGGTTTGAGTTCATTCCCTCCTATCAAAGTGTGATGATTAACTAGTACATTTTTTTTCTTCTCTAAAGTAGGATCCTTTTCTTTTTCTTTTGCCCTATGTGGAGAAAACTAACTAGAACATTTTTTCATAACTTTGAAGTAAGCTTTGGTTTACTTGTCACAAATAGAGGACTTCATTTATAGTATTAAGATCCTTCTATTTTTTATTGTGTGTTGCCTTAAACACATTGAAATTCACCTCCTCATCTTGATTTCTAATTTTTAGCTTATATGATAATTTTTGTGGATTTCATGAATGGTTTCCCAAGTACCTACTGAATGACTCTATAAGTGCATTTGATAGACTGATCTACTAACTTTAAAATCCACATTCACAAGTACATCTTCAATGACTCCATAAGGGCATTTGATAGACTAATATGCTAACTTTAAAGTCCACCTTCACAAGTACATCCTTAATGACTTCATAAGGACATTTGATAGATCGATATACTAAATTTAAAGTCATCCTTGTTGGTTTGACTTCAATAGCATCATTTCTCTTAAGCATAGATAAAGGCATCAAGTTGATACTAGCTCCAAGGTCAATCAATGCTTTCCCAATAGCAAAATTTCAAATTATGCAATGATAGCATTGTAATTCCCTTAAACCTCAATAATCTCCTCCTCTATATATTTCGTGTTTTTAGTGAGCAAATCTTACATAAATTTTGCATAAACAGAGACTTGTTGTAATGCTTTTGAAAAAGGAAGATTAATCTCCAACATTTTAAAAATATCTATGATCGAGCAAATTGTTTCTCCTTACTCTTCTTAATTTTTTTCTTATTTTTTTAACTTCTTCTTTTTTATCTTCTTTACTTTCTTCCTCTATCCTTAGTATTTTTCTCATCCTCTTTTTTTTTCCAACATTTCTTCATTCCTAGAAATGATAAAATTACAATGCTCTATTGAATTTACCTCAGTATTGGTTGTAAAAGTTTTCGCAATTTTTCCTCCATTTGCTTTGCTAATGGACATAATTGTGTTTCCAGATTGCAAATAGAAGCTTTTGTGCTTTTATGATTTGAGAAAGACAGTTACTGAATTGTTGAAATGCCCTTCAAGCTTTTACTACCTCTCATGCAATGAAGGTTGTTGTTGTGGTGGCCTATTTAATGGTCCAGATTTTCCCATGCTTGGATGAGACTTCCATTCTTGATTGTAGTTTCCATAATTAACTTGGCGGCCTTGATTGCCTATGTAATTAGCCTCTTCTTGGCTTTGCATAGCATATTAGCCATTAGCATGATCTCTTCTACACAACACACAACTTTGTACTTGTTGGTGTTGAACTTGAATTTGCGAAGCATTTTTTATCTCTTGAGGTAACATTGAGAGTTTCTTCTAGAGCTTCCATTTATTGCCTCACAAGCTTAGTTTTAGCTAACAATGCATTGCAAGTTTGAAGTTGTAATACACCCCTTTTTTAGATTTCAGTTTGCTCATTCTGCACTTCATAATCATTTGAAGCCATGTTCTTTATTAATGCCTTGACTTCAATTGGAGTTTTGGATTTCATCATGCCTTCACAATTAGTTGACTAGGTATTTTTATTATAATTTTACATTAATGATCAAGTTTTTGATGTTATGAATTACAAAATGTTTCACATCTATGTCTAACATGTGAAATCTATTAGATGTTTTATCCGAATAAGGTTTCCCAAATTATCTTTCAATCAGTAGGTACTCCCACACATGCAATCAATAATCATGCGTTAAAACAAGAATAAAACAAAAGACTGGTGGTAAAGAATTAGATTGAATAGCGGAATTAAAAAAGAGTTAAGAATACATTACACCCAACTCTATGAATCAGGGAGTTAATTACTCTTAGACATACTGAATACTATATGTCACAACTGAAATCGTGACAGGACGACGAACCAAAAAAGGAATCGAGTTTGAAAAGAGATTTTGGAGTCACCACCATAGTTTATTTTGAAAAGCTATGGAAAAACATAAAGATAAAGCAAGTCTGTGAAAAACTAGGTTTTCGAATCCGGGAGTCAGTTATGCTTCGGGAAGGTGTTAGCAGCCTATAGTTCCCGCCCGAGGGTGGTACCTTTAATTAAACATGCAAGTTGATGTAGTTTTCAAAATTTTAATTTTTCCCAAAAATAATAAGACAAATAATACTATAAAGAAAAAAAAATTGTTTTTTTGGGCCCGACAAGGATTGACCTTAGTCCTATGTATTCTCATTAAAAATGGGAAATCAGAGTTATGTAATTCTTTACAAGATATTTAGAAAACTATATGGGAAATGATTTGGTTTTTTTAGAGGTGAACTTGACAAGGATTGACATTTCTCCTACGTATCTCACAGTGCAGAATCAAGGATCACATAGTTCTTAAAAAAAGACTTTTTGGCTGGAAATGTTGATATTTTTATATTTTGAACATTTTATATATTTTTTGGTATTTTTGAATTATTTGAAAATCATTGTCACATGATGCGAACGGCCGGACAAACACTAGAAAGAAAGAAAAATTATTTTTTGTATTTTTTGAATTTTCTATTTTTGTGAATTTTTATGATTTTCAATTTTTTTTGGCTTTTTAGAAAAATATCGTGTATAAAAAGGTGAGATTAAATAAATAAAAACTTGGTGAAAAATGAAACAAGATGCAAGGGAAGGTGTAGGCTTTAAACAATGGGGTGCAATGAGTAAAAACTGAAAGTAAAGTGAATATAAAAGGAGGGGTGTGAATTGTGAAAAGTGGGGTGCAATCAACAAATGGGGACCCATGAAATAAGGGGTGTTAGACATAAACAACAAGGGTGTAATGAGTGAACACAATTAGATACAAAATAACACAAGAGGTGTAGGTCTAGTAAACATCCAAGTACACACATCATAATAACAAAACAAGCATAAAATAAACATCAAACATAGGGGTGTAGAGTTAGCAAAATATGGAGGTGCGCGAAGAATATAAAACATGCTAAAAAATAACACAACACAAGGATCCTCTAACGAGCACCATTGTTGCAAGTGGCAGGTCTCCTCGTAAGGCCTCCTTCGTTTAGACAATTCAGCAGCCGCAGGTCTCCTCCATGTCGTCCCAATCGTCACGGGCCACCGTGTTTCCCTAGGTTACTACGGTTCCTTTAACCGTCCTCGATGCCGAACCAAGAACACCACCATAGAGTTGTCACCGTGGAGATGTTTCACCACTTGAAGACGTTATCCCTTTCCCCTCTATGTTTCTCTCTCTGTGGTTTTTTCGTTTTGGTGAAGATGAAGTTGTGGATGATTGTTGTTAATGATGTAAAACAAAAGACCGTGAAATGAAAGATTGGTTGGTGTGTTGTAAAAAGTTGGCTTGTGTCGTGAAGGAGATTATCGAAGGTGAGATGGGGACAGTGGGTTCTATTTTGTATTTTTATGCAGATGAAATGCGATAGTGTTGTGTAAGCCTGATGGAGGAAGATTTTTGGTGAATAAGAAAAGAAATGCTTTTGTGTAAATGGATTGAGATGAATGGAGGGCAGATGATGAAGTCGTGATGGATTGAGAGGCTTGGTATCTGTTTTTATTTTCTTTTTGTTCAAAAATTAAATAACACACTTGAACGGATACGAGCAGGTGAAGCAAGAGGAGAATGGTGTGGGGACTTTGGATGGGAGGAAACCGCATTTTGTTTTCAAGCATTCAAGTTATAACACCCAAATTCAAGTAAAAACACCCAAGCACATTTGCATATTGAGCATTCAACAGATAAAGATTCAAAGAATAAAGAAATGTTGTGCCAACACAAAAACAATCATGTTTATGGCAAGTCTTCAAGATGTAATATGTACCTCTTGTAGATCTCTTCAACGATGCTACGCCTCCTAACATCTTTAACAATGGACTTCCCTCTTATTTTTTGTTTTTGGCTTTTTTTTTTTATTTGATAACAGTGGCAATGAATGTGAACGAAGATGGTGCATAATGGAGGATGGAAGGGGATCAAGAGTTTTATACATGTGTGAGGGTGATAGTGAAGTTGGTTCACGGTGGTGTTGTGGGTTAGTGTTATGTGGTGTTGAAATTGTGAGGATGGAGGTGAGTCAAGGATGAATGCAAAGATGTTGTTCTGTTTGGAGTGAAAGGAACAAAGAAAAATGGTTTTTTTTTTGTGAGTTCCAAGATGAGGTTCCCTCTCTCCGTGACGAATGGTGATCTTTGGAGTTTCGTCCAAACTAGAAAATGTGGCTCAGGCCCCCCTCTGCATAGGGCGTCGCCTCCTACCATTTAGCCCCCTACCTCCTCCGATACGTACATACTAGTGCAACCATCAATGCATTCCTCATTGATGAATAAACCAACAACACATGGTTGACCCTTTTGGGTCACTTGACATGAGGGAATATAAGGAAAGGGTAGGATTGCTAGAAATTGTTGATAACTTGTGCAATGTGTAGCAACAACGTGATTGGGGGATTTGAAAATGGTTAGGATTTTAGGTGGGGATGTAAAAGGTAATGGAGAGGGGGGTGAGGATGTTAAAAATAGAATTGGACCAAACTTAAGACAAATAAGAGTGTTAAAAAAACAAAATATTGGACTTGATTTATGGAAATGCAAATGGAGGTTGTGAAAATAAGATGGGATGGTGTAAAAGTAGTAAAAACTTGTTGGACTCATAATTCAATAAAAATAAGGTATGGATAGAAAATAAGTGGTGTAGGTGGTAAGATTGAGATGAGCCTAACAAAAGAAAAAAATAAGGTGTAAAAAGAAAATGTGGACGGTGTAAATATAAAAAAAGATTTGGCCAAAACAAAAGTATAAAAGAACACTTTTCACCTTTTTATTTACTATCTATTCTTTGAAATTTGTTTGAAATAATTTTTTTTTTACCTGGACGAAATTAGGTGTTGACACTAGAATAATGATGAAATTAAATGCTTCTCGCCTTTAAAATGTGCTTCTACTGTCAAGTGTTTTTAGGCCAAGTTTCTTTCTCTTCAAGTGTGTTTTGACCTCTGTCAGGCCATCAATATATAGATTTCCTGCAACTTGCAGCTCATTGGGCAACTTAACTCGCTAGGCAAGTGATGCATGATTCACTAGGCGAGTGGCTCAGATTGGACTAAGCTTGTTGTTTTGTACTTGATCTTGTACTAGAATATCCTAGTTATAAATCTTTTTAATCTTTTGATACTCTATATCTTTAATGATTGGTATTAGAAGTAACCAACTCGGTAGATACTGATTTTGTGGATAATCTACTGAAATCTCTTAGATTTCCATTTATTTGCAAAATATAAACCAAATATTTATCTTTTGAAAATTTATTAAATAAAACATGAAATATCCAAAAACATAATAATAATAAAATAACAATAAAAGATAAAAAATGAACAATTATAAAAACATGATAATTCTAATTATTAGTAGGAGAAGGTTAAAGGAAACTTTTGTCATAGGAGTTGAAGAGTTTGTCTAAACAACTTGACTATATAAATATTATGCTATTGATGGATGGATTAGATGCTTACGCCTCAAGTGTGACTTGACTAGAATTTTGAAAAATGAGATTGTTAAAGTTCATCTACACAGATAAGAATTCATACCAAATTATTGGATTTGGACATATCATGGTGAAGAGATGCCTCTGTTGATTTGATTGAACATGAACATTACTTTCCTAGTTCAAGTACTATTGTACATACCTTTGAGATGGATCAATTTGTGAATATGCAAGAGATGGTTAATAATTTTATTAGCTAACATTATTCATTTGAACAACCAAACGATAATTATTTGGAAGAGTCTCCAAATGAATCAACTCAAAGGATTTACAATTTATTGGTAGAGGCAAAATAATATGTATTTGAAGGGGCATCAAAGTCAAACCTATCAGTATACATTACACTTATTACACTTTTGGCTTACAAATCGAATTAGAACATTCTCAACAAATGCTTGGACTTCATTTGAAAAATCTATTTAGATCTAGCACCACTCATACTTCTTTTCCAAACAATTATTATGAAGCTAAGAGATTAGTTTCAAAGTTAGTATTAGAGAGTAAGAAGATTGATTATTGTGTGAATAACTGTATGCTTTTTTATGACAATGATAGTGGCCAAACTAATGCATCCTTGCTTCAATGCAAATTTGTAAGAAGCCTCAATTTACACAACCTATCTAGGACGAAGGCAAAAAAAGACAAATTCCATTGAAGTCCATGTTCTATTTGTCTATAATTCCAAGATTATAAAGAATGTTTACTCCAATGCAAACAACACAACATATGACATGGAATGATGAGACAAAATACAAGGAAGCATAGTAGTACATGGTCAGATAGGTCTTAAACCTTCTCTATTTATTAGTAATGTTCTTCTTGTTGATGATTTAAATGTTGAGCATAAGCCATTTAAGTGACAATGGTTGTGACATGTTCTGATTTATGGGTAAGAAATAAGTATTCTTTGTTAATTTATCCACTTTTACCTATATAGCATCCATTCCCTTCTCATCCTTGGCATGTGTTACGAAGTCCATGGCCACAATATCTCATTTCCTCTTTGGCATGTCCAAAGCTTATAATGTTCCTCTAGGTCTCTCGAGCTTTAGCTTGGCTTTCTAACAAGTCAAACAACTTGTCACATATTGTGCCACATCTCACTTCTTCCAAAACCACCAAAATGATCCTTTTGAGTCCTTGTACATCTTGGTCATGCCAGGATTCATCAAAGGCAACTCTTGTGACCTTCCTTTAGCGTCATCCCTTTCAACTCTCCATAATCTTGAACATTTACACTTCTTTTTAATCTTAAGATTCCATCAATGCAAATTATAAACTTTCTCTCTTGCTTTGTTCCCAAGGCTTCCATAACTCTCTTCAAGATCATGTCTAACCCTGAATTTTCCTTTATCATCAAAAGAAACTCATTTTGTTAATGTTAATCATAAAAAAAAATGTTGCCCGTAGCAAACCTGGTGATCAAGTTTAGGTCCCTAAACTTCTTAAGCAATTCAACCTCCATAATCATCGTGAATGATACTTATGTTGCCTTTCTACACATTGTGTTTGCTATTGTGTTAGCCATTCCTAGATGATACAACAACTCAAACTCATAATCTTTCAATAATTCCATTCACCTTCTTTTTCTCATATTGAGCTCTTTCTAGTCAAATTGATATTTTGACTTTTATGGTTACTAAAAACTTGGAACTTAGACCCATACAAGTATTGTATGCACTTCTTCAAAGCAAAGACTATTGCTTCCAATTCCAAATCATGAGTAAGGTAGTTCCTCTCATGAACCTTGAGTTATCTAGAGGCATACGTGTAAGATTCGCTAAATTTAATTAATTAATTAATAATTGCGGGCAATGGGAGCCTTTATCACATTTAATTCTGACAAGTATGACGTTGAAAAGTATTAGCTCAAATGGTTGAGAGTACTTGATTGTGTGAGAGGACTTGGGTTCAAGTCTTATGTATGTCATTTATGTGATATTTAAATTATAATTATTTTAATTATGTAATTGTTTTATACAATATTTTGGTTGTGGGGCGTGATATTATATTCTTAAATGATTAGGAATTATCACAAAACATGAATTAGTTGAATGGTTGTGCATTGATTTGGCATTGGCATGATTATGGGTTTGAACCTTGGTAACTCTAAATTAAACTTCCTTTTTGTTAAAATTAGTTTTGGCATGAAGGTGAAAGGGTAGAGAAAACCCTAGATGAATGAGCAGCCAAGGGAGGCTGGAAAAATAATCCATAATGACTAATTGAATGGCAATTATCATGAACATTAAGCCATTTTCGTTGTAGTACATTAAACTACCATTAAGGTACCATTAAAAGTCAAATTTTGAGTGAGAAGGAAGGTTTTTGGGCGCAGAGGAGAAAGTCGACAGTGGTGCGGTGACGACTAGCGTTGGGCACGACAATTGCGGCATGGTGAGGGTGAGAGAGGAGGAAGAATTAGGGTTATGGTTTTTGATTGTGTGAAGGAGAGAAGGTGATAAGGTGTCATTCTATGATTGGGTATTTTAGTGAGTGGAGGATTAAGGATGTGGCAAGCTTTAATTGGTTATTTTAGTAAGTGAAGGATTGCAACATGGCGTAATCTAGTTGAGTGGAGTTTAAGTGATATTAGGGGTGCAAATTAGTAAAATGAAGAGGTGCAAAACAGAGTTAGAAGACTCAATTTTAGGAGGGGTGTGGAAAATTAAAACTGGAGGTGCATTTAGCTCCAAAAATATTCCTTTTTAGAAATAGATGGTCCAATTGCAAAAGGGGTGTAAAAATGAAAATTGGGGGTGCATTTAGCTCCTGAATTATTCCTCTCCAAAATTATGATTTTGGGACTTATTTTATGACTTGAAATATTCCCAATTTACACTCTTAAGGATCTAAAATAAATTTCAGTTGCATTATTAAACTTAAGAATATCCAATAATATATTATGCAACTAAAATCAATTCTTAAGTGCAAAAATAATATTAAATCCCCAAAATTTAAACACTTAATAAGAGAAAATGTTCGAACTCATCATACCCTCTAGACGGTCTGGAAGTGGAAATTGCCTGGCGCCTCGTGAGCAATGCCAGGCGATTTTGCTACAGCAAAATTATATTTTGCATGTGTGATTTACGTGGTCTACAAGGCTTCTAGGATAACTTAAAGGTCGAATTGCTGGTGTTCCTTGAGTTGTGGCTCAGAATGTATCCCTTGAGTTGTGGCTCAGGATAGAGGTTAAGCATGTGGCATTCCTTGAGTTGTGGCTCAGAATGGCATCCCTCGAGTTGTGGCTCGGGATGGCGGATGAACACGAGGAACTCTTAAGTTGTGGCTTGGGTTGGCAAGTGTTACCGGTGTGAGTGTGCTGGTTGTGGCCCGCACGGATGGGTCCAAATAGATTGCCCTCCTCAGTAATTAGCTAACGAGTTTGGTAGTCTTGGGACGTTACGAGCTATGTTCGTATTGGGAACTCCACCTGGCGTTACGATGTGTGATCTGTAGCATGGTTTCCCGCACGTGCTTTATCGGTTGTGGTCCATAGGTGTGGCAGCAAGACATCTTATGGTACTCACTAGAAGACGTAGAACACAATTAACATTGTTGTGGCCATGTGAGATGAAATCGAAGGATGGAATTCCTTTGGTGTGATTGTGTTATATATATATATATATATATATATATATATATATACATATATATGTATTGTATATATGTTTATTCTGTTAGCTCACCCTATCTGCTTATGTGTGGTGATGATCATATATGTGGTATACGTGAGCAGATGATGTTGATGATGGGTCTGATGAGGCATAAAGTCAAAGCGGGGCTAGTAATATCAATGATGGTGGGTCTGATGGGGTAATGATATTTCATTAAATGCAGTTTAATTATATTTCATTATTTTAATATTTAAGTCCATAATATCCGGTCGGGATGTTACAATACGTTATGACTCTCCTTTCTTGCATTAACACAAAAGTCAATCCTAGATTAGACATTTCACGGTAAAGTTCTAAAGGTTTAATGACATCTGAAATTATCAACACTAAGGCAGGGTCTACTATATGCCTTGCGTTGAGATCATATGTCCAAGGAACTACACATCCCCCAAACAAAAATCACATGCAGATAGTTTCACATATAACTTTTCCTCCCTCAGAATCCCTAACATTGTCTTTAAATGCCTTTCATGGTCCTTATTAGTCTTGGAGTAGAAAAGTATATTGTATATGAAGAGCACCACAAATTTATCCCAGAATTGGAAAAAGATCTTATTCATGTAATCCATGAATATGGCTGATGAGTCCCCAAGTGTTGAAAATTTTCAAAGTTAAAAGCACTCTTTTAAGGCTTAATTTGTGTGAGCCTTGACTTTTTTGGATACTTTTAGTGTAGATTAGAAGAGTTAGTTAGTTTTTAGACTATTTTTATTGTGAACCAATAGTATAGTAGTATTGTCTTCGAATTTCTTAAGTTGCATTACTTAGTTTAGATTATTTTTAATAGAGTAGGATGTTTCCCTAACTTTTCCTATTACAAATAGATTGTTATATTTGTTTTACTTTGTTTACATGGTTAGTCAAGTTTTATCTTTGATTCTAGCATAGCCTTTAGTATTATAGTTAGCTTGTTAGTGTAGGCTTTTATAAGTAGAGATTTAAATTCCCCATTTTAGTTGTTGTTTTGAATTTATAATAGTTTATTCCTTTGTTGTTTATAGAGTAGGAGTTGATATATCTTTGTTTAATTGAAAGTTAATTCTAGTTAGGAGTAGTTGTTTTAAACAATTTTTTACTCTATTTTTATTCTTTCACATGTTAGACTTTTATTCTTTTAAAATTAGGTAGTATTTTCAATATTTTAGATAGTTGATATTTTCTTTCACTTGATTAACAACTAATTACAACATTACCTCAATTCTTTTTCATATAAATTTCCTCCAATCTATGACACGTTGTCAGGTGCACTTAAGCTAAGGAGAAGTAACCTATGATTGAAGGTGAACATTGCAATTAAAGAAATGAGAACTAGGATTTCACTTGCACTTTTTGACATGTAGTTGTTGTAAAGCTTATTGCTAAATGACCCAGGAAAGGATGGTCTGAAAGGTTGTACTTGTTATAGGTTGTTAAAAACTCTAATGAACACTTTGGAAGAGCTGCAACAACTTGTTATAACTAATGGAGAAGAAGAAAACTTGATGGAAGACCATCTGGAAGGACTCACATTAGGCCTTTAACTAGGGTCATGGTTAGGAGAATGGAAGAGGAATGAGGTCTTCAAATATCTCTACTTTTATGGAGTGTGTTTTATTAGCTTGTCTTTTCCTTCTCTTGTCTTTGTAAAAATGTGAAAGTAAAAAAGTCCTTTCTTTAGGCCTTGTATTTTTGTCTAACTTACATTTCTTTTTGGGTAATCTATTTTGGCCATTTTAGTGTGACAACCTTAATTTAATCAATTATTTAAGTAGCATAATCAATTATATCAGGCAACATTTTACAAAGTGTGTAGTTTTGGCTTTTTAGCATAACTTCTTGCATGACAAGGCCTTGGCAAGTGGATTAGGGTTTTATTTGGGTTAGCTTAGGCCTCATGGAACCCTAGAACACTTACTTGGAGAGCTCTAGCTTACATTTTTCACATGTGGCAATGTGGAAAGCATGAATTTGCCAAAATGGCCAGTCACACTTGAAACATGTCTATTTTGGAGCCAATTATCTTTGAATTTTCTCCCTGTCTTTTTGTTCAGCCTGTGGTCAACTCCTAAACCTATAAATATGAGTGCTCAACCATGTAAAATCTACTTGGAACTCTTTCCTTTTCAAGTTTTCTTACACTATCAGGTTCAAAAGTTACTATTACCAGTTATTGATTGAAAGAAGGCACTCACAATTGTAAAATGACCCGAAGTCATCAATCATTGCATTATTGATTCTGCTTCGTTTCTTGACTGTCTTTCAGTGTTCAATTGTCTTCTAGTTCTGATATTTACAAAGAAAATACATCAAAGAATAAATGAGAGGCTAAATATTTCTTTGATGATGAATGGAAGGCTAGACAAATTGAATAAATTGAATGAGTGCAATTTGTATTACTTCTCTAAGGAACGATCTAAATTGTGCCACTAAAGATTCTTCGAATGATTTCAAAAACAAATCACCTCATTAGAAAAAATTTTCAACTCTTTCTTGACAATATAATCCAACATCACATTTTGTTCATATCTTTGTCTTACAAAGCTATGGTAATGCAAAACAATAAAGTAGTTAAGGTCTATTTGCATAAATTTCCCCAGAAGCACATTGGAAGAGAAAATATAAAGAAAAAAATTAAATAAATTTCTCCAAAACCTAAAATTAGGTTATGCTAATTTGTAAAAGTTCTCTCGTTATGTTGTTAGCCTTTCCATGAGTTAATTTTAGCTTTTTAAGAAGTTTATTCCATTTTTTCCTTTTATTTTCTTCTCCAAGTAGTTATAGAGAAATTGATCCAAATCTAAACCTCTTAGTTTATTGATGGCATAGAGATGAGGTCATTCTTAGTAATTTAATTCAACCAATAATTTACCTCTTATCTGGTACAATAATCCTAAGAAGTTCATTCATATATTCTGATATTAAATTTTGCACACCCTCTGAAAGAAGGACGTTTTCTTTTGAAGTCCTAATTCTTCTTGCGGATATAGATTCCAGAATATTAAAACCTCTGACAATTGTATTTGCAACCTCAAATGCCAAAATAGAAATTCCATTTCCCTTAATTGCTGCTCTAGATGCACACCCACTTCCACCATTTAAATTTGCAATGTTGCTTCCAATGGTATCCAAAATTTTTCCACATCCAATATTGCCAGCTTTGCCCAAAAGTAAACTCATCTTTGAGACCTGAAAATCAACACTTCTTTGGATAAACTACCAAATAAACTGTCACGGGAGAGAAAAAGAAAATCAAAATAAATCAAACACCCTCTAAAAGCTGAAGTGCACAACTTGAGGAAATTTTTTTCAAAGTTTATCTAAACATGTCCAAGATAAGAGACACAATTTAAAAATTGTAATAGTTACTAACAAATATACTTTAAACCCAGTTCTATTTAACAGAACACACATTAGTAAATTAAATTAAGGGCGTTAAATAAGGACTGAGTATGATGAGTGACTACTTGATTTCAATGACGAGGTTGATTGGCGTCATTGTTTAAACTTAAAAGCCTTTTTGTTTATTCTAAAGTTTTCTTTTATCTAGTTTTTGTGGTTTTTTAACAAAGTGTAACATCAAAGGATGGTAAATTATAACGTAGAACTAGTTTTATATTAGGAGGCAAGCTTTGATATAGTGTATCCTTTGTATTTGTAGTAAGCATGGTTGATTTGGCTCCCCAAGTGTCAATAACGAACGTAGTAGAATGTTACTCAAATGTATTTGCTTAGAATGACACAAAATTGAACAACTATGATTAATATATATAACTACACCTTATTCTATCAAGAAAGTAAAAGAGGAATCATTAGTGAACAAATCATTATTTAACATGGAAAAAAAGGCACGACAATTATTTTTCCATTCTTAAAGTACCTGAAGGGAGTGAGGCAAGTTGAAATAAACAAACCATAAAAATACAAGATTTTCTCTTTTTAGAGGCAGTGTGCATTCAAATATTCCAGATTACAATAACAGTTGTTGAAACATGTCTTTCAAAATAACAAATCATAAGAACCATAACAAAGTTCTGCAACAATTATAGAAAAGGTTCATAAACATCAAAGACTTTCCTCCTAGTCTCTTACATTACATTACAAACGTGATTAACTAAATTTTCTACCAAATTATCATCGTCCGGTGTGAATGGCAGCCAAAATTTGTAGAATTCAAATGCTTTGCTTTGTTGCTGATTCTTGGCTGAGTTTCTCTCTTAGTTTTAATGTTTAAAATAAATAAGTTTACAGTCAAATCCAAACATTTAACTACACCTGAAAGTAATTAGGAATAAAGTTACAAAGAAGTGGCACAATAGAAATTCAATACTTAACAACAAAAGTTACTCTAGAAATTCAACCTCACCTGGTTCAAGATATTAAAAAAAATAGAGATTGAATGGGTTAAATAAAAATTTTAACTCACAAGAGTACCAATTTGAACACTATATTTGCATAATGTAAAGCCAGGCCTGTAGGGCCCAATCTTTGGTAATTGTTCATGTGTCCAATTGATGGTTTATGGTAATCTGCAAGTGTCCATGGATAAATATTACAGGTGCATGGAACATAGATCTCATTTAAAGATGGATTTCACCATGAATTTGAAATAAGAATCACTACAAAATAAATAGACCAGGTGAAGCAAACATAATCTAATAGCATCATAGATCAAGTAAAGTAAACATCATAGAAATGATATGTCTAACATGTATAAGAATTGATATTTAATACTTAATATTAAGTGGCACAAAACAACATCATAGATCAAGTGAAGCAAACATAATCTAATAGCCAACCTATATTGCCAAACACATTGATTTTTCCAAATGCAAAAAAAAAAAGAGGACAATATCTACAAGCTTCTCCATAACCTATAACACATTAGATTATGAATTATATTCAACTTTCGTAGGTTCTCTATTTATAATATGCACAAAAATGAACCCACATCTATAAAATAAAAAATATTCGGATATCTAATTGAGAATAAAACAAAAAAGGAGGACAACATTAAGCGACTAGATAAACATATTTTGTAGAGGAGAAATCTGGTGTTACCTCCTCCAAACTTCTAGACCAGAGTGACTTTTTCTTTAAGTGATTAATTTGCTTCTTTTAGCTTTTAATTTTCGTGCTCAAGACTACAAGATCATCAATACTTATATGATAGACATATTGAAGGTCAAAAGTATATCTAAGATTTTTCTTCACTTTAAATTAAGTCTTTAAGAGCTTCAGATTTAAGATTAAAATTTTCTACACACAAAGACAAGATGAATATTATGCTATGACCCATTGGTAACATTGAATAACTCCCTCTTTGATCCTGCAACTCACACTTACGAAAAATCTTGTTAAAGTTTATCCTAAGCATCAAACTCATGGTACAATTTTTGTAGCCACAAACAATTGTTTTCCAATTGTAGAACTAAACCCGCACAAAAGAAAAACTTAGTTGAATAACAAGAAGATGCATAGAGAACTTGTTTATGTAAAGGAGAGTAATAGAAAATATAGAAGATTAAGTAACTACAAAATGGGAGAAAATGAGCGGAGATAACAAAAGTTGCAGTAAATAAGATACCTAAGGTAATTTAATAAAATACATTTCCATAATTACTTGTAACCGTCTATTGATATGTATGCAATATAACATAAATAGTTTGAAATCCCTAAATAATTTCCCCTATAGTAAATTTCTGAAAAATTACAAAAAGTAATTCATGGATAAAGTATTTACTGTTAGAGGACGGTCATTTATTCAACTAGTTAAAAATATTGAAAGATTGGTTTCATTAGAAATAATTTATAATTAAATTATGTGGAGAAACTTTTCTATATCCTCCTCCAAGCCACCAGCGCAACTATGTCAATCAATCGCAACTAGCGCTTCTTTTCTTTCTCTCATTTTCTCAAATCTAGATCTACTAGTGGTACCAATCATGGTTGTTGCTTCTAAAAATTGTGGTATGGTATTGTATTCTTGGTTCATGTGAGTGGGTGTTTTGAAAAATGGAGGATGGTAACGGGTGTTTATTGGTGATGGTAGGGGGTTAGAATGAAGGATGAAGATGATTGAGGATGTGATTCCGGAATGAAGGTGTGATGAAGATGTGACAAATGAGCAAGGACAAGGATCCACTTGAAGAACTTGAAGGACCTATGACAAGGGTGAACAAGGAAAGCAAAGGAAGCTCTTTAACAAGTGTTGTCCATATTATTTGAATACAAGCCCAAGTTTCAACGAGAAAAGACCAAGGTTATAAATTGCATCATGGCCCAAATGAAGAAGGACTAATGCACCACTTTGATGTAGTTTTTTTTTAAGTTATTAGTTTGTTTAAATAATGGTCCAATGCTTTGCAAAATTGGCTGACCAAATTATGTTTTGGGTTAATCAATTAATGCGCTTTCGTTTGGTTTTATTTCAAGTTGTAATAGTGGTCTAATTGGTAACTTAGTCATCAGACTTTGGGAGACCAAGAGGATGCATAACTAAATGTGTTTGGGGTGACTTTTGGGTTGCCATAATTTCAGTTACAATCAGCCATTAAATAGTGAGATTGTTAATAGCTTAAGTGAGATGTAATTGTAATTTATAGGTCTTTTGAAATATTGATGGTCAAAGCTTCTATATAAGCTAAACCATTTTTATCAATGAAGACAAGTTGAGTTTTATTCAGAAAATTAGAGTTTATCTCTTTTAGTTTAGTGAGAGTGATAGAGGTCATAACCCACCAAATTAAAACAGATAAAATATAGTATATGAAAGTTGAATCAAGTTGTCTCCAACCGACCAATGTTCTTTTTCAAAGCTACAATTCCCAGATTCAACACAAACTTAAATTTGCAATGCAGAGAAATTTAATAGTTATATGAAAACGCAATGATTCCTTGATTCAATTGAAAGTCCACCAATCACAGATTACCAAATTAATTGTACTATTCGAATTTCCTCTCATGAACCCTAAGTAATCAACTAAGCGAAAATTACCATGGATTCATTGTCATTAAGCACAACAAATTTCAGGCAGTTAACACCCACAGATTGAAGCAAGCTTTGACAGAACCCATAAACATTAAGCATGAATACGAGCCCCTTAATGTGCACACACGAATTTGAGGTTAAGCATGCATCAAAAACGTGTTTATCATCAAAATGCAACCTGAAATTAATGCAATTCCGCATACAACCCAAAAACGATCAATAATCTCATGGTTTCATTTGAATTTCATCAAGGAATCAATGTAAAAAACTTAGCTAGACATGGAAGTGGAGCACACAAGACATTCAAAACGGAATTCACAAAAATAGGGCATCAAACCCTAACCTACGAATTGTTAAAACTCAAACCCCATCAATGGGTGTTGTTCCAAGTCATTAAAATCCACAAAATGAGATGCCCAAGCTACCAAATGAATTCAAAACGTAAATCTCACATTGGGTGCTGTCAAATGTGTATATAAATGGCAAAAACTAGTGCAAAAACATAAAAAACGAGAACACCTCCATGGACACCCACAAAAGCTTGAGAGCACAAAAATGGAGGTTGGAAGAGATGAAGTGCGACTGCATAAGAGTATGACCTAAAATTCACGTGGTCAAATCAACCTTGGCACTAGTATTTACAAAAATGTCACTCTGTCACTCAAAATTACAAAAATGCCACTACTAGGCCTCAAATTTGGCTCATTCACTTAGATGACGTGGAAATGACGTGGAAATGATGTGGCAATGATGTGACAACTCTCTTCAATTGAATATTAATGTCCAAGCTCAAAAATTGCTTCACCCAAATACCTAAAAAAATTAAAAACAAAAATTAGGCCAAATAATGTGAAATTAACCCAAATTCGGAGTAGTGGCCCAATAAAGCCCAACATATGAAAACACACTAAAGATAAACAATTAAGCACTGAACCACTATCAAATAATGACTCATCACAGAGTGATTATCTTATGTTTTTGAGTGATTCAAGAACTCCTTAGTTATATTAAAGGACTTTCCCATCCTTTGTGTGTTGCCTCCCTTGGAAAGAGTGATTCTTTCCTTCCACCTTTCATATTCACCTACTACTTTTTCTTTTTCACCAAAATTTAGAAAACCCAATTCTACCCAGATTTATGTCGTGGTCATAGCTCTCGTTCAACTCACCCAAAATTAGTGATTCTTAAGCCTAAATTAAAGTCCAAAACGAACTTTCACGTCATTTTGGAATCACCTTAATTGGCATTCAGCTTAAGATATTGACGTTCTTAAACTATTTCCCAAATTGGAATTTCAGTCACTTTCCAATTCACCTTTTTCACTAATTTTCCAAGTTTCCTACAAGGTTCTAACCCTAAAATCCTAAGTCATCCCTTGGAGTCCTTCTTGGTGGGTGTATTCTTGAAGGAGAATTTGGTTTTCGGGATGGTTTGGTTGGTGAGGTTTTGGAGGGATTATCTTAGGTCAAAGACGATTTTGAGGGAGGTTCAAACATAATAAGAGGGTGGGAGGTAGGAGTTTTCCAAATCGAAGATTAATTCAAAAATATTTTGGAAATGGAGTTTGAGGTTGTGTGGATCAAAGAATTCTTACATGTGGTCACCACACGTGTCAGACACATTTCACCACATTGTTAGACCTATGTCACCACACGTGTCAATATCTTAGACATGTGTCATCACATGTGTTAATATCTCTAAATCGTTGTATACCACATAGAACTTTAATGTTGTTGAAAAATATGGACTAAAATAAATGCTTTTGAAAGAACAAAGATCGAATGATATAAAATTTTCGACCATAATCATTCTCAATTTGACGTAATATTTGAAGGACTAAAAATATATTTATCCTTTTTTTATTAAAGTAATTTAGTGTCTACCAAGTCCACGTTAATGCATTTTTTATTTTAAAATTTATTTAATTTAATATCGATCAAGCCAATGATAGTAAATTATAAAAATTGTACAATACCTTCACATTTAAAAAATATAAATGAAAGAAATAAGAAAAAATATAATAAATGAGAGAGATAAATGTGTATAAGCAAGATGAATGTGTATAAGAGAAATAAATGTGATGGAAGAGATGAATATGAAAAAAAGAGATGAAGAAATAAGCTATTTATTTATTATATTTTTAGTTAGCATTCGCTAAGCAGACACTAACACAAACATTTATAGAATAAAATAATTTTTAAAAAATAGGTTTTTTTTATAATTTTTCTTAAATTAATTTTTTTTTCTTACTAAAATCATTTAAGTTAACGTTAACACCATTATAATTTACCAAGCTAATATTTGAAAGTTCAATTTATATTTTCTCATAGTATTTTTAATTGTTTTTCAAACTCAATTAATTACATACAATAAAAATGTTACTGATGATATAATTATAAAATTTATTTATATTTTCATTACATTTTGTGAATATAGTTTTTTATAATTTATCAACTTTTTTATTTTAATATATATGATAATTTTTTTCTTTTTTCTTTTTGTTATCATAAAAAAAAGACACATGTAATAATAGTAAGAAAATTATTCTTATTCTTACCGGAAAGGTAGTTTGCAAATGGTAGGATCTGAATAAAGGTCCAAATGCACGTGCGAGAGGAGCTTCACCTACAAAAGACTCTCTGATGCCTAAGTAAGTAAAGGAATTTCGTATTTAAGTGTTCAAAAATGAGAAAGATAGATTACAAATCAGAGTTAGGTGGAGAAAAAGGGATATATATATATATATATATATATATATATATATATATATATATATATATATAGTGTTATTCAACCTTGGTCGTTGTTGATTATGGTTGTATCTAACCGTCTTACTATAATATTAGGCATAGTATCTTTGCTAGATATCTAGAGTTGTTGTAATCATGCCATTGTTTCGATCCCAAATTCGTCGAGTGACATCGTTAGGGTCTATCACCATGAATTTGAGGTATTTAAACCACCTTAGGCATTGACTTCTAAGTGATGTGGGGGTGCGGTAGGAACATTGTTGGGTATTGGGCTCCCTTCCTATGTGGAGAAAAGGCCCAAAAAACTTGAGAAGCCCATGTCTCACTTAACCTAGTGGAGAGGGGGCTATAAAATAAAGAGAGAGGCAGAACAATAGAGTCAGAACACACTGAAAGCCCTAACACATAGAGAGAGAGGTAGAGGGAAAATTATGTTCACGTTTTTCATAGAGTTGTCGCCGTAAATTCAGCACTGTGGGTTCGTTCACCGTTAGGTCGGGCTGAAATTTTGACAACAGGTTCGGAACTCATTGCTCTTCATTCTGACCGGTCAGATCTTTGATACGAGGTCTGAGTTGGGAGATATTAATTTCGCACTGCGGTAGTGATATTATAGGTTTTCCTCTCTTCTTCTTCTCTATTTTGAAAGCTTTGTTGCTTTGTTATTTGGTTGGGTGTTGGCACTAATTTGTGCTATTGATTGAGACTCTTTTGTACTCTTGTTGATCATAGTTGAGCTATTTCTTTGATCTGGACGACTCGTGGTTTTTACACTTGATTTGAGGGGTTTTCCACGTTAAAAATATTGGTGCCTTTATTTGTGCCTGTGGTGATTTATTATTGCTGCTCTTTGATTGTTGCTCCTCATAGATTCTTACAAGTTAGGGGAAATTATATCCGCTGCATTCTCTGGTATATTGTTTGTATTGTTGTTTTCCCCATCAGAGTGGCATCAAAGCTCTTGGTTGGGCTATATTTACTTGCTTGAATGACGGAGGCAAATGCAAAGATGGTTGCTTTGAATGGTACAAATTATCATTTATGGAAGGGCAAGATGAAAGATTTATTATTTATCAAGAAATTGCATCTTCCAGTCATTACTATACAAAAGCCAGATTCTATGTCTGAAGAAGAATGGGACTTTGAGCACCAACAGGTATGTGGTTTTATTCGGCAATATGTTGAAGATAATGTTTATAATCATATTGCTAATGAGACACATGCCAGAGCTTTGTGGGAGAAGATTGAGTCTTTGTATGCTTCTAAGTCAGGCAATAATAAATTATATTTGTTAAATTGCTTGATGAATTTGAGGTACAGGGAGAATTCTTCTATTTCTGATCACTTAAATTAGTTTCAAGGGCTCCTAGATCAATTGTCAGGAATGGGCATAAAGTTTGATGACGAAGTTATGGGATTATGGTTGCTTAATACTCTACCAGAGTCTTGGGAGGTATTTCGAGTTTTAATTACGAACTCTGCCTCGAATGGTGTTGTTTCTTTTCAGATGGCAAAGAGCGGTGCTCTTAATGAAGAGATGAGAAGGAAGGCACATGGTTCTTCATCTCAGTCTGAGATGCTTGTTACAAAAGCTAGGGGGAGAAGTTAGAAAAAGGAACATAAAGGTGGTAGAGAGAAGAGTAAGAGCAAGTCCAAGTCAAGATACAAGAATTTAGAGTGCCATTTTTGTCACAAAATTGGGCACATTCAGAAATACTGTTTTAAGTGAAAAAAGGAGAACAAAGACAAGAAAGGCAAGCAGAGAGAGAATGACCATGATGATGATGATCGTGTCACTACTGCTACAGAAGGTGATCTTATTCTTCTTCGTGACTTTGAGTCCGTTAATCTTGTATTTGATGAGAGCATGTGGATTATTGATAGTGGTGCTACACTGCATGTTACACCTAGGAAGGAGTTCTTCACATCTTACACTTCTAGTGATTTTGGAGTGTTGAAGACGAGTAATGATGGTGAGTCTAAAGTGATTGGTGTTGGTGATGTTTGCCTGCAAACCAACATGGGAGTGCAGTTGTTGCTTAAAGGAGTCAAACATGCTTCGGATGTCCGTTTTAATTTAATCTCTGTGCA
>Ga0214545_1004267_pt1 | contig 26842 bp, 7 predicted proteins | sample CNSS4metaG_FD_160064 | JGI IMG/M metagenome (GOLD analysis project Ga0214545, IMG submission 160064) | Root nodule microbial communities from cowpea collected in UCLA plant growth center, Los Angeles, California, USA - CNSS4 | ecosystem: Host-associated > Plants > Roots > Nodule | place: USA... | reverse complement strand
AAAAAAGACTTATTTGATAGAATAAGTAATATTTTTATCAAGAATTATATAGCAGAAGATACTATTATTATAAATCCGGATAGAAAATATTTGGATTGGACGGGAATCAATAGAAAAATACTAAATTGGTTTTTTTGAATTTTTTTTTTAAATTTTATTAATTTTTTTTTTAAATTTTTTTAATTTTTTTAAATGTACATGTGTCAACCTAGAAGTGTGCCACATGTCACTTCGTGGTTTTTTTGAATTTTTTTTAAAATGTTTTAAAAAAAATTAATTTTTTTTAAATGTCCACGTGTCAACCCAGTAGCGTGCTACGTGTCAAAGTCAATGTTCTAAATTTAATTTGGTCCCTATATTTGTTATTTTTGTTCAATAATTTTTGTTAACATTAACCAATTTGGTCCCTCTCCAAATTAAAACCAAATTTAAAATTAAAACCAAATTTAATTTTTATATTAAAATTCACATTTTTTATTAAATATTTTTATATAATATATTAAAATTCACATAATTATAACTTTGATATAAAAATTAAATTTGGTCACATATAGGGACCAAATTGGTTAATCTTAACAAAAATGAGGGCCTAATTGAACAAAAATAACAAATATAGGGACCAAATTGAATATAGAATATTGACTTTGACACGTGACACACTACTGGATTGACACGTGGACATTTAAAAAATAATTCAAAATAATAAAATAAAAAATTCAAAAAAACCACAAAGTGACATGTGGCATGCTCCTGGGTTGACACGTGTACATTTTAAAAAAATTAAAAATTTTAAAAAAAATTTTAAAAAAAAATTAAAAATTAAAAATAAAAATAAAAAAAATTCAAAAAAACCACGAAATGACACGTGGCAGTCACTGTTAATGGCCGTTAATGATTTAAACAGTGTTAGCAAAAAAAGACCCAATTGAACAAAATTGACGAAAATTGAGACCTATTTGAACACAAAACCAAAATTAGAACTTATTTGAAAAAACTTGACGAAAATTGGGACAAAAAAGTATTTTAACCTTATTTTATTTCCATCTCTTATGTGTTGTATATGTCTCTCACAATATCCATTTTAAGTGGTAGTACGAGCTAATTGACATTTATTTATTTTTTCAATGGGATATTGTGTCATATTAGGTAAAAGGCTAAAAGTCAAAAATTAAATTTTGTTGTGATGTAATTCACTTAGTTTACCTCTTTAGACCTTAAGTTGTCGTGGTTACTCATTTTTTTTTTATCAAAATATAATTGTCTTTTTTATTAAAAAATGTTAAATTAGTAATCTTTAATCTAATATATATATATATATATATATATATATATATATATATATATATATAAACTTTTATCTCAAATTCTAATCAACTACGTGATTGATCGTCAATTCTTTTTTATTTTTTTAATAATGATTAATCTTAAACTAAATTATGTAGGTTTATAAAAATATAGAAATTAAATTTTAGCACTTATTAAAAAAAAGAAATAAACTTAAGACTTCAAGATAATGAGTTTATAGGTGAGTTTATTTTCTTAAAACCATAATCAAATTTTATTGTTTTAACTCATTCTTTTTTATATATTTATTTTTAATAGTGTTTTATATATTATAATGTTTTATTATTTCATATAAAAATACATAGACATTTCAATTAAAAAATATGAATTAGGTAATTCAAAACTCTAGAAGATAAGAAGTGTGGAGGCTTTAATTGCATTAGCAAAAGGAGTTATGGATAAAATTATAAAATTAGATAAAAAAATGAATTAAAAAATATAAGTGGGTTCTTTTTGAATGAACAAGATAATAACAATATAGGTATTAGAGACAACAACAATAGAGTAAAAGAAGTGGTTTGTAATGAGGATAAATCTGATTCTCAAACTTATGATAACAAGGACGATTGAGAGGCTGATGTTAATTCGAATCTTGATAAAAATATATATGATCCAAGTCAATGTCGAAATGTTGATACAAATTTGATAGATTTATTAGTAGAAAAATTAAAATCACTTATATAGATTTTTCAAAGGATAAATATTCTAAGCATTTTTTTTTATCAAATTATATTCAAATAGTCAAATATGGAGAAAAACACGAAAGAATATGAATATTTTATTCTAGAAATTTGCATATTATTTAGTGTTGTTTCTTGTGCAAGTAAACTATGCTTATATGATCTAGTATCTCAATGTATGTTACGATATGCCTAAAATATGCTTCTAAGGTATCACATCTTATCATTTTCTCAATTGACAAATTTGTTAGCATCATATAACCTTATGGTCTAATCATGTTGTTGGGTTTATATTTTATCATATGGGTTATAGGCATTTGAGATTATGGTTTTATATGGTTATATGACATTAGTCTTACACATATAAGACATTTGACACAATTTTTAATCCCAAAACCTTAAGACAATGGTGTTATGGACCTTAATTCTTATATAGTGTTCTATTCTATCTAATGTGAAACTTTTGACTCACACTTGGAATATTCCTAATATATGTTTAATATTTTGATATCTATTGTCATGATAGCTTGTTTGTTATAGTACCATCTTTTGATCTAATTGTCATTTTGGAGCACTAACTTTAATATCAATACCAACTAGAATACACTCGCTAACACAAATAAGATGTTTTATATATGTTATTTTAAACCTTTTTATATCAGTTACGAATAAGACATAATTACAGGACAGGCAAATATACTTATATTAAAATTTACTTTTATATGGCTTCTACATTATGAAGAACCGGTTGGTTAATAATGAAACACATAGATGTTGTACTCCACGACGACATTCCAAGTCTTTAGATCAAACGTATGAGTCTTCGCCTGAGCATACCCACGTGCGAATCGAAAAACTCCACTTTCTACAACAATTGGCATTTCCTTCACGGTGGAGAACACCGCATTCCGTATATTCCTTGGGCCTTTCCCACGAGTTTGGATTCGGGTTCGGGTCTCATGGTCAATGGATCGTCGATCATGGCTATGAATCCGAAAAGTGTGGAGGAAGAGTTGGTGGAGGAAGAGTTGGTGGAGGGAGCCCACTAACATTGCCATGGAAGAAGAATTGAAAGTGGCTGAGTTTTTCCTTCTTTAGCGTTCGTTTGTATATCCTTGCTTTTGAGTGTTTTTTCTTTTTTTATCTTAAATAACATCTTTATTTTTTGTAATTACGAATAACATTAACATAATAGTTAATTATGTTTCTAGTCTCTAAACTTTGATCCAAAATTAGAATTCGTCCATGTCTGAAATTTTGATACATTTTAATTTCTAAACTTTAAAAATGAATTAATGTAGTCTTTTTAACTCAATAATATTAACTTTTTTTTTTGTATCAAATATGTTTGATGCTAGTATTGAAATTATTTACACCGTTTTACATAATATATCGATTCAACATCTACTATGAAATACATTCGTTAATGTTCAAAAAGATAGGATGCGAAAAAAGAGGAAGGGAAAGACAGGGAAAGAATAGTCGCTTGATTGTGTACACTTAAAAGAGAAAGTGTGCAAAATAAGAAAGAAACATATTCCACCAAAAATTGTGCAAACAAAAACTGAAAAATAATAATTTAATTGATCATGTGAGTTACATGATCAATTATATAGTGTTTTGATTAATTTTTAACTTTAAAAATGAGCCATAATTAGTTATAGAATTCACATAATTGATTACGAAGTAGTTTTTTAGTTTCAATTTTTTTAATATATAGTAAATTAATAAAATAATACTAGTAAATAAATAATAAAAAATAAAGCAATATTTTAATATTTCATGTTTTTTCTTATTTATCTTCATTTCTTCTAATTCAAACCACCTTTATTTTCACTCATATTTTTATCTCTTTCTCTTCTTTAAAGCGTGAAGAATATTTATAGAAAACTATTAATTTGGTTCCTAAAATCAATTTCATAAAGAAAAATTAGACAATTGGCAATAGTTTCCTCAAACGTTAAAATAAAATAAAAATAAAAATTTTAGTTTTTAAAATTTAAAAACTAAAAATCACTCCTAACATTTTATAATAAAAATATTGGTAATGTCATAAAAGAAGAAATCAATTATTCGGATCCGGAGAAGATTATATCATGCGCGCAAAACTCCGAAACTTTTACTTGATGTGATTAGCTAGTGTACTTATTGCTTTATTTTGCATGATATGAAACCAAACAATATCAGCTAACTTAATAATTGAAAATATGTTCCCACCAAAAAAGTTGGAAAACTACGTGAGCAACATGATTGAATATGACCAAAAATTTGAAAATAAATTAATTAATTATAGTTGTTTTCTATGAGCGTGAATTGTATTGAAAGGGGATTAAGTAAATCAAATGGGGGATTTGAAATTAAGAGAAAATGAACAAAAATAAAAAACACAAATACACAACCTTGACAAGTAGAGAAGCATATCGAAGAAGTCAATAACTGTCAATAATAAATAAATTTTCCATTTGTTTGAAATTGTCATTTATCATGTATCAATTGTGTACAAAATAAACTCCTTAGCTTAAGATACATAATGAGATATTGAGAAATATAATTTTATGAATTATAATGATATTTTGTTGTTTTGCGATAAAAATAAAAGAAAATATCAAGTATGCAGCTGATCTATAATACTAGAGCTGAGCCATGGAAGTAGAAAAGATAAGACAACATACTTGAATTTTTTGGATGAACACAAGAAATGGAGCTGAGCCTCATGAGAAAAACCTCTTTGCAAGGAAACTGGAGACCAAATCCATGAGGCTGAGCGGCCAAGAAAACGCTTCCAAGAAGGAAAGGTCACATGCTAAGCACCAGGATAAGGGGCTGAACTGAGAAGGAAAGCCACTTGTGAAGTAATCTGTGTGGCTGAGCACCAAAAGTTAGGCTGAGCACCACCCAAAAATTCCTATAAATAAAGAGTTTGGGTCCTCATTTCAAGCATTGAGGCTCCACAATGTAGCAGTAAGGTAGAATAGGGTCTGTGAGGCACGAGAGAGGTGCCCTTAGTGTGGATCTTATGTGTAGATGTTGCTGGAATTGCATTGTAATATTCTATGAGTAGTTGAACTCCCTCATGTCAAAGTTTGATGCAATCAATTATGATTCTATTCACTTCTACTTTTTGGGTATTTATCTATGCTTTCATTCAATTGTTTGTGGTTTGATTTATGCTTAATGATGACTTGATCACTCATCTATTTAACTGGTTTGAATTTTGAGTTGGAAAACCAGTCTCAAACTATGTTCCAATCAAATCATCATACATGTACCGGATGTCCTATGGCATACCAAAGTGGATGTTGGAGGAGAGAGTCTTGCACATTAAAGCAAGGACTCATTCTACCAGGAGTTGAGGAAGAGGAATCACATTGAGGTTTGGAGTCCTTAGGTTCTAGTGTAGCAAGGATGAATCCAGATCTACATAGAAAGAGTACTCCCAAGATATTGAATGATTTGCATAGTAAGTAAACAAGATGGTAGTGGTGTAGTAGAAAAAGAAGATGAGATGAAATCAATTCATAGTCACTACTCCATTCAATTTATCTAATTACTACTCTTTTTATTTACTTGCACCCTCTATCAATCAAAAAACCTCAAAAATTAAACTACCAAAATACTTGTTATATCCTGTGGATACGACACTTGTTGATACTACTATGTACCCATTTGTTGAAAAAATGGTTGTTGTGAAATAATCATCTATTACAAAGTGAAAAGAGTCTTGGACTTACCTAGTTTTCGAGAGAAAGAAGACCCTCTGAAAAATCTTTTCATGTAGTTATTGTTTTGGATTTTTAATTAATTTGGAGTAATTATAATTTTATTTTGGAGAATTGCCCTTCGCTGCTGAGACATAAAATAAGTCAGTAGACTCAAATATTAAAACCATATTTGCATAATCTAAGACAACACTCACATGTCAATTTCTCAAAAATATATTTATATAGTTATGCATTCTGGATATTTTAATTTCTCAATTTTGCCTTAAATCAATGGAAGATTTAGCAATAAAATTATAAGAGACATGATTGTTCTAATAGAATTTTAATTTATGTGACATAGTCCAACATGTCACATATCACAACTTTCAACATCTTTAATAATAAAAAAAGAAACACTAGATATTTTATTTAAATATAAAGACGTAAGCCTTAACTTAAACAAAACCATTACAAATATGTCTTTTAACAACAAAAACACCACATGTAAAGATAGCAACCTTATTGTACTAAAAAACACTAAGTAATAAAAAAATATTTTTTCTTTATTTTTTGTATAAAAAAATTTGTATTAGCATGTAGACAAATAAAAACGATACTTTTTTGCAAAACAAGACACATAATCAAACCATCAAAAGACACTTTTTCATGCTTATGTTTTAAACTTTGAGCACAATCAAATCATAAAGGAGATAATTTCAAATCATAAAACTCATAAGCATGTGTCAAGTAAAACAATTAATTTTAATTTCATATAATAAACAAAATTTTTAAATTCATGAATCTGAAAAAAGAAAACGTGTATTATTAATCATTTTTAATTCAACTATTTTTTTCACAAGATTATTTACATAAAAATTTTCAACACTCATATTTCAATTTAAGTGGTTCACATTACTTAATTAATGGTAACAATTTTAATATGATAAGATATTGTATAAATATTTGTAGACAAAGCACTTAAAATATGTCCATGACATCAAACATCATAACAAACTAATTAGTAACTCTATATATCACAAAAAAGTATAAGTCGAAATTTTATTTGTTGTTACAAGCAGGAAAAAAATATTTATCCATAAATTTTTCAAGTATACTTGAGAATGACTTAGTCATGTCCATGACACATATATTATATAACAACATCTCTAACTTTTGCGATAAGAGGAATAATGATGAGTAAAATAAAATAAAAATAATTTTTTCTATATAAGAATTAGAAAATCATATATATTATAGAAGATTCATCCGTCAAACCAATAATAGCAAAATTATGATACAATTATAATTAAAGAAAGGAATATAAATAGTTTGAGTTGTGACACGCAGAACATTGAAAGTGTAAACACAGGACAAAACAAACTTGGACGTGTTTCTCTCCCAAGACATAACTATCTTCAGATCGATCCAATGTAGTAAAAAATCTCTAAACCTTATGAACATCAATTTCTTATAACACAATATAAACTAGGATACTAAAACACTTTGTATGAGTTAATGTGTTGTTTTGTGTCCAATCCTTATGAAAATACATTAGTATTTATAAGTAAATAATATTCAATCTCATTAAATAAAAATAATTTGTAATAAATCCAATTTAAAACAAAATAAATGCAATAAAGTTAAAACTTATTTACCCATAAATAATATTTACTCATAAAATCAATAATCCATCAAAATATGAATAATAGTAAAATTACTTATTTATTTATTTTTAAATTACCTATTTCCAACACTTTTTAACCATTATGAGAGTCGTGATACATTTCTAACAGCATAACATGTTTGCTCCTTCTTTACTATTGCAACTTTTGCCTACAATGACATGGATGGAGACATTTATCATGATGAGTATCCCACCATCCAATGGTCTCTCCCTTGTTATTTTTGTTGGATAAAGAAACTCTATCTATAATATCAATACAGCGAAAGTAATTTTCCCAAATTTATAAGAATCTTTGAGGAGGACCAACAAATATGGCGACATGCAAACATTTCATTTTTTCTATTCAATATCTATCAACCACTAACAAAATAATATCTTTTATTATAAAATACAAAATAATTTTGAAGGAATCAACTACAAAAGTTTATATATATATATATATATATATATATATATATATATATATATATATATATATATATAAAAATTTTAAAAAAAAGAAAGAAAAATCTAAAATAACGCAACAATAAAAAATGATTTCTCTAATCATAAACTTTCGATTCACAATCCTAATGGTCGAGATGAATAATATATTCTTTGAATATGTTGCAAAAAAATTCAGTTTGTTCCCACCATAAATAAAGCAACGATCATAACCTTATTTTGAAAATAACTTTAATTTTATAGTTAAGTGAGTATGTCAACTAGTTTTTTCTCTTTTTTTTCACTTCCAAAAAATGTGAAAGTTATTCTCTCTGTTAATCTCGAAGACCCTTCTCCATTTAGGTTATGTTAGACTAAAGAAGTTTCATGACCTTGAATTTTTAGACATAGTTAGAAGTCCAATAAAACAACAATATATTTAAAACGTTGTAAAATAGAAAAGTTTGACTAAAAGAAAAATAAATGAGTCATCTAGAAAGATGTGTGGGGAAAGGAAAAAGAAAACAAAGATTAAAATGGGCCAGGACGGGCTGGCATGTATTTTGACCTATTAAGTTGATGGGTTGGATAAGACGAGCTAGAATGGATTGACGGGTTGAAATCTTCAACCTAACCCGTTCCTTTTAACACGGACTAACGGGCTGGCCCAATCCATTTTGTCACCCCTATATACAACTTACAAATAGTGGCGAGTCTTCCACCAATATTTTCGGATGTCAAATTTTGGTTAAATTACTCTTTTGGTATATTTTTTCATCCAAAAATGTCAAGTTGATTCTCTAGTCTTTTTAAGTCATCAAAATTTACATTACGATTATGTGAATTACACCAACAAAGCAAAACATCATTATTCGTAACTTCAATTTTGATGAAAAAACCTTAATCAAATCCAAAAAATTTAACGAAAAAGGACTAAATTGCATTATTTTTTCAGAAAATCAGAATCATATTGAGACTAAAAAAAACTGGAGAACCATGATATTTTTGAACGAAAATAAAGCAAAAGATTAATCCAAAAAATTTTATGTAAACTAGTAAAAACATTGTACTTATTTTTTTTGTGATAATAAAAAATAATAAAATTATTATTATTATTATAAAATTAAATATAAATAATTTGTATAATAACTATAATTAATTTTTATTTATAATGATTAAATTTAAAAAACATTCAAATCGAAAAATGATTAAATTAAACAGATGACCGCTTAAAAAATAATATTAATAAAATGATTATTTTCATTTAAAAAAATATTTTAAAAGTAAAATTAAAAAATAAATGCGGACAACAAAAGAAAAAGGATGAGTTTTCATATATATATAATATAAACACATATTAAATATATAAAATATATTTAAAATTATATATTAAATTATATAAATAGAAAATAATTTGGAGGGACATGGCTGAAAAATTTCTTACTAAAAGAAGGATATTATGCTCCTTTTGATAATTTCTACTATAATCAATTAGGACAAACATTTAATAGATCTACCGAGTTCACTCTTTTCATTGTCATATCTCAAAAGTATCAGTAATATTTTTAAAAGTTGCACATTGATATAAATAAAAATACAAATTACACCATTATTCTAAAAAAATTCTTACAAAAAGAATGATACTATGCTCTTATTGATAATTTTTACTGTAAATCAATTAGGACAAACACGTGATAGATCTATTGAGTCCAGTCTTTCTATTATCAGACCTCAAATTTGTCATAATCATTGAAAAAAATTACCAATATCATTAATTCATTTCAACAAATAAATATATTATAATATTAAAAGAACAAAAATAAAAGATGAGACAAACATGTTTTTCGATAAAAATATGGCACGGTTTATAAATGGATTGAAATTAAATTGTTTGTCTTTCTATTTCTTTTATAAAACACAACAATTAAGGTAATAAATAATAGAACATAAAATTAAACATATAAAGAATAAAAATACTTAGGTTTAATTAATCTTTTGATCAATATTTTTATCCAAAAAAGTCAAGTTGGTCCTTAAGTAATTTCTAGTCTTAATTTGGTCCTCACTTTTAAAAAATTGATACAATACGGTCATTTTGGTTAAATTGATTGAAGCAGATCAATAATTTTCATCAAGATTGATAGTGGGTGGGATTATGTTAATTACACCAACAAAATAAACCATTTTTATTTACAGCTTCAATTTTAATGAAAAAGCATGGAATTGATCTGTTTGAAGAAATTGAGTAAAAATGACCAAATTACATCAGTTTGGCAAACTTCAGAACCAAATTGAAATTAAAAAAAAGTAAAATAAAGGGTCAACTTAACATTTTTGAACTAAAACAATAACTAAAAGAGTAATTAAACCAAATATCTATTAAAATATTTTTTATGTCTTTTCTTGTCTTGTTAGTTTTACACAAATTGTACTCATCTCTCACTCATATGTTTTTTGTTTTTTGAAGAAAAAAGGGAGTTACATATAAAGTCATTATTTTTTTTCTCATTTCTCATTTGTCATATTTCTTTTTTGAAAAAAAAAGTAATTATCTTTTATCTTAATTGATAATGAAACATTAATTTAATAATTAATATTATTATTTTTATCTCATGAGCCTTTAGTATATTATTTTTTTCTGAATATAGAAGAAACAATAATGCATTATGTGTTTTTTTATAACCGATTTTTAATTGTGACTTAACTATAATATATTTTTCCTTAATACTTACGCCTTTCAATTTTTTATTAAGTTACGATAAATTATTTTAAACATTATTTAAAAAAATAGGTATATTGATGAAGAATAAAAGAATAAATTCATTATTCAAAAGTGATAAGAGTGAAGTTATTCGTGAAAATGGAAACGAGATAAATTATATTTTTTCACAACATTATACTAAAGATTAAATTATTCAATTGAAACCAGTTTTTGAAACATTATACTAATCATCCAAGAATCTAATGATGAAAAAATTATATTAATTTGACCATTTCAAAATTTGTGGTTAAAATCTGCCATTGATGATGACAATAATAAAATATTCTTTCTTGTCACCTTGTATTTAAAAATCTAATTTTTCTTTTTTTTTTAAATAACATAAAATAATCATGAATTTATTGAATAAATTAATATATAATGGCGGATTATAAAGAAGGCAGAGCCGTCCAATTTTTTTATGTATAATTTAATATAATTTAAAATATTTTTTATACTGTTAATATATTTTATATATATTCCACATCCTAAAAAAGTTTATATATTTAGTTTTTGGCACTCTCAAATTATTTATTAAAAATTCGTAACCGCTAATATATATATATATATATATATATATATATATATATATATATATAAATAAATTTGTGTAGTATTTAACGAATGTTAAAATATTTAATATCCTACAATAAATAATAACATAAATGATAATAAAAACATGGTATTGAATCATGATCTCATCAAGAGTATCCCATCATAATAAAATGATAATAAGTCATCATCATCGTAAGAAAATACTTTATTAGTAACTAATTTTAGTAACAAAAAATTATTAGTCATTATATATAATTGTCAATTTAGATTTTAATTTAAAAAATATAAAATTATTGGTTATTAAAATAATCACTATTATAAATAAAAAATTATAATTGGTCATTAATTAATTAGAGACCAATTTAAAAACTAAGTCATTTTGATAGACAAAATCTAGGTAGCTAATTTGTAGTGACCAATCTCCTTTGGTAGCCAAAATCATAGTAGTTAATTTTAAAGATCAATTTAGTGACTAATTATAATTTTTTATTCATAATAGTGACTATTTTAGTAACCAATAATTTTTTACTTTGTGAATTGGTGTCTAAATTAATCATTATAATGACTCACAATATTTGATCACTAAAATTAGTTACTAATAAAACATTTTTTAGTAGTGCATGAGTTCGAATTTAATAGTAAAATTAACAAGCAACATTTTTACATGATGTCTTACATATTTTTTTTTTAATTCAAATGATGTAGTTTACATTCTTAATTACGAAAAAGATGGATAACTTTTAAAAGTTAACACAACATAGACTTGAAAACAGTAAAAACAATAAAGAAATTGTATGTGAGAATAAAGACTTCTTCCGGTTTATAGAAATTGTATTAAGGTTAAACAATGACTTCTTGGTGTAGTTATACTTGTTTGGCGTATCAGTAATTTTTTTAAAAGTTGTTCATCTCTGTTATTAACAATACCATTTACAACATTTGTTTAAAAATGCTCTTATAAGTAGAAGGATACTATATTTTTTTTTGACAATTTGTACCGTAATTAATTGGGATAAAATGTGATAGATCTATCCAGCTCACTTTTTTCATTGTTAGATCTCAACATTATCAGTAAGTTTTAAAAAGTTGCTCATTTGGATTAAAAATGACTTGAGATTTTGGATGTTCAATCCGTTTTTTCATGTTTTTTTTTTTTTTGTGGTAGGGTCTGAAATTGCTTTGTATTTATGGGCACAAAATATTTTTCACTTTTGTGATATATGAGAATGTAAGGTTTATGCACAGCAGGCTTAACATGGGAGAGAAGACCATAAAGTACTAATATTTATTATTATTATTTATTTGTGTTGTGTATATGAGTTGAGATATCCCAATTATCTCATTAATTTAATTTGTTTTTGCTAATAACAAAATACAATTTACACTATTTGGCTAAAAAATCTTTATCAGAAGAAGATCCTATGCTCTTAACAATTTGTATTGTTATCAAGTAGGACAAACACATAATAATGTACGTGAGAATGAATACTTCTTTCGAATTATAGAAATTATATTAAGGTTAAACGACGATTCTTTAGTGAAGTTGTACCCATTTATTAGTAATTTTTTAAAAAGTTATTCATATACGTTATTTAGAATACCAATTACACCATTTGTCTAAAAATGCTTTATAAGTAAAAGGATACTACGCTCTTCTTGACAATTTGTACTGTAATCAACTAGGATAAAATAATAGATCTAGCTAGTTCACTCTTTTCATTGTTAGACCTCAAAATTATCAGTAGGTTTTTGAAAGTTCCTTATTTCGATTAAAAGTGACTTGAGATTTTAGATGTTCAATCCATTTTTTCATGTTTTTTTTGTGTGGCAGGATCTGAAATTGTTTAGTATTTGTGGACACATCAATGTTTTTCACTTTTGTGATTTATGAGACTGAAAGGTTTATGCAGAGCAGGCTTATTTTGAGAGAGGGAACCATAAAGTAACAATATTTATTATTATTTTATTTATGTTATTTATATGGATTGATGTATCACACTTATCTTATTAATTTAATTTGTTTTTACTCATAAAAAGAAAATACAAATTACACCATTTGGCTAAAAAAAATCTTACCAGAAGAAGGATCCTATGCTCTTAACAATTTGTATTGTTATCAAGTGGGGCAAACACATAATAGATCTATCCAATCCACCATTTCTATCGTCAGATCTCAAATTTGTCATAATCCTTAAAAAAGATATCAATATCATTAACTCAATTCAACAAATAAATACATTATAATAATAAAAGAACAAAAATGAAATATTAGCTTTCTCTTATTTCTTTAACATTACCACTTTAAATAACATACTACTATGAACTAAAATAGTTAATTAATCTTTATAATTTTCAGTAGTTTTAAAATCTAAATTATAATTTTAAACAACTTTTTGCATTCATTGTTATAAACAAAATTAACTTCAATATTTTAAATTTAAACAGTTAAATTACACATTTTAAATATTTAAAAATAAAAATTTCAATATCAATCAACAATTATAGCAAACATTAGTTTAACAAAAACATGTATGCATTATTATAAATGATATCATAAAAAGCAACAACACAATTTTAGTTGTAATAATAAAAGAAAAATATAAAACATTTCTTCATAAACAAATAACCCACAAAATATAGAGACTTATTTAAAATGAAAAATCATTCCAAAACTATTTTTGGCCTAAAAAAATAGAAAGTAACATGTACATGCTATAAAAAGATAAATTATTCAAATTTAAATAAATTTTTACATTAAAACCCTAACCTAAGGTAAAAAGATTTGAAATAATCATAAATATTATATCATGCTTCTTTGTATCTATGGAAATGCAACATGAAGTGAGTGATTAACCCATATTTCCATGAGGTCGTCACCATATATCTTAACACATATTTTATTAACTCTTAAATGTATCTAATTTTCTTCATTTGGTATTTAGATAAGAGTTTCATATTTATATTTTTCAAAAAAAAAATATTGTATTTAAAAGAGTTTTGAAGTCTATTTATTTGACGACAATAATAAATAAAAAGAAAGGTTTGAAAATCCTAATTGATGATAATAATAAAATATTCTTCCTCGTTATCTTGTATTTAAAAATCTAACTTTTCTTTTTTCAAATAACACGAAATCATGAATTTACTGAATAAGTTAATATATTATGACGGATTATAAAGTAGGAGAGAGCCCTCTCAATTTTTTTTATATAAATTAATATATAATTTAATATATTTTTTTATACTTTAAATATATTTTGTATATTCGACACATTCTAAAAAAAGTTTATATGTTTAGTTTTTATATCCTCAAAATATTTATTAAAAATTTGCAAGTGCTAATATATATAAAAATGAATTTGTGTAGTATTTAATGAAAGTTAAAATACTTTAATATCCTAGCATTAAGGATTTAAAAAATGGTAATAAATCATGGTATTGAATCATGATCCCATCAACATTATTTCATAATAAGATGGTAATAAGAACTAAGGCATTGAGTCATGAGTTCGAATTTAATAATAAAATTAACAAGTAACACTTTTAAATGAGGTATAACATAATTTTTTTTTTACTTAAATGATGTAATTCTTATTCTTAATTAGAAAATGGATAACTCTTTAAAAGTAAACACAACATAGATTTTAAAATAGTAAAAGCAATAAAGAAATTGTACGTGACAATGGAGACTTCTTCCGGTTTATAAAAATTGTATTAAGGTTAAACAACGACTCTTTGGTCAAGTTGTACCTCTTTGGCATATCATTAATTTTTTTAAAAGTTGCTCATCTCCATTATTAAGAATACCAATTACACAATTTCTCTAAAAATACTCTTATAAGCAGAAGGATACCATGCTCTTCTTTATAATTTGTACTATAATTAACTGGGATAAAATGTGATAGATCTACCCAGTTCACTCTTTTCATTGTTAGACTTCAAAATTATCAGTAGATTTTAAAAACTTGCTCACTTAGATCAAAAATGATTTGAGATCTTAGATGTTCAATTCATTTTTTCATGTTTTTTTTTGTGGCAGGATCTAAAGTCTGTAATTGCTTTGTATTTATGTGCATATAATGTTTTTCACTTTTGTGATATATGGGAATGTAAGATTTATGCACAACAGGCTTAGTCTGGGAGAGGGGACCATAAAATAATAATATTTATTATTTTCTTTTATTTATGTTGTGTATATGGGTTTAGGTATCACAGTTATCTGATTAATTTGATTTGTTTTTGTTCGTAAAAAAAAAATGCAAATTACATCATTTGGTTAAGAAAATTCTTACTAGAAGAAGGATCCTATGCTCTTAACAATTTGTATTATTATCAACCGGGATAAAATATGATAGATCTACCAAGTTCACTCTTTTAATTATTAGACCTCAAAATTATCAGTAGATTTTAAAAAGTTGCTCACTTATATAAAACGTGATTTGAGATCTTAGATGTTCAATTCGTTTTTTCATGTTTTTTCTGTGGCAGGGTCTAAGGTCTATAATTGCTTTGTATTTATGTGCAGATAATGTGTTTCACTTTTAGGAACTTTAGAAATGTTCAATTTGGTCTCAAATAAGAAAGGACGAAATTGAATGATTTTAAAAAATTGGGGTACTAAATTGAACCAAAAATTTAAATTAGGGTACTAAATTGAAAATAACTATTACACTGTCACGTGTCATGCTTGTAAGCTGCCACGTGGCACAATGATAAACTGACACGTGACAGTTTTTTAAATTTTTTGAAAAAAAAAATAATTTTTTGAAAAAAAAAATAATTTTTTGAAAAAAAATTAAAAAAAAATAAAAATTTCATGGCTTGACACGAGTCCTGTACGGACACGGTGTTAACTCTAACTTAACGGAGAGGACCAAATTGAACCTCTTTAGAAAATTGGGGTACCAAATTGAACATTCCTAAAGTTCGGGTACCACATTGAACTTTCCGAAAAAGTTTGGGTACCAAATGTATATTTATACCTAATATTTATAATTTTCTTTTATTTATGTTGAGTATATGTGTTTAGGTATCACAGTTATCTCATTAATTTGATTTGATTTTGTTCATAATCATAAAAAAGTGCAACTTACACCATTTGGCTAAGAAAATTCTTACCAGAAGAAGGATCTTATGCTCTTATAAGCAAAAAGATACTATGTTTTTCTTGACAATTTGTACTGTAATCAATTGGGATAAAATGTGATAGATCTACCCAATTCACTCTTTTCATTCGTAGACCTCAAAATTATTAGTAGATTTTAAAAAATCTCTCACTTAGATCAAAAGTGACTTGAAATCTTAGATGTTCAATCCATTTTTTCATGTTTTTTCTGTGGCAGGATCTAAGGTATGTAATTGCTTTGTATTTATGTGCAAATAATGTTTTTCAATTTTGTGATATATGGGAATGTAAGGTTTATGCGCAACAGGCTTAGTCTGAGAAAGGGGACCATAAAATAATAATATTTATTATTTTCTTTTATTTATGTTGTGTATATGGGTTTAGGTATCATAGTTATCTGAGTAATTTGATCTTTTTTTGTTCATAAAAGAAATTCAAATTACACTATTTGGCTAAGAAAATTCGTACCAGAAGAAGGATCTTATGCTCTTAACTATATATATTATTATTAACTAGAATAAAATGTGATAGATCTACCCAGTTCACTCTTTTCATTGTTAGACCTCACAATTATCAGTAGATTTTAAAAAGTTGGTCACTTATATCAAGAGTGACTTCAGATCTTAGATGTTCAATTTCTTTTTTCATGTTTTTTCTGTGGTAGGGTCTAGGGTCTGTAATTGCTTTGTATTTATGTGCAGATAATGTTTTTCACTTTTGTGATTTATAAGGATGTAATGTTTATGCGCAACAGGCTTAGTCTGGGAGAGGGGACCATAAAATAATAATATTTATTATTTTCATTTTTTTATGTTGTGTACATGGATTTAGGTATCATAGTTATCTGAATAATTTGATTTGTTTTTGTTTATAACAAAATTCAAATTACACCATTTGGCTAAGAAAATTCTTACTAGAAGAAGGATCCTATGCTTTTAACAATTTGTATTATTATCAACTGGGATAAAATTTGATAGATCTACCTAGTTCACTCTTCTCATTATTAGACCTCAAAATTATCAATAGATTTTGAAAACTTGCTCACATATATCAAAAGTGATTAAGATCTTAGATGTTCAATTCGTTTTTTCATGTTTTTTCTGTGGCAGAGTCTAAGGTCTGTAATTGCTTTGTATTTATGTGCAGATAATGTTTTTCATTTTTGTGATATATGGTTTATGCGCAACAGGCTTAGTCCAGAAGAGGGGACTATAAAATAGTAATATTTATAATTTTTTTTATTTATGTTGTGTATATGGGTTTAGGTATCACAGTTATCTAATTAAGTTGATTTGTTTTTGTTCATATCATGACAAAATTCAAATTACACCATTTGGATAAGAAAGTTCTTACTAGAAGAAGGATTCTATGCTCTTATAAGCAGAAGGCTACTATGTTTTTCTTGACAATTTGTATTGTAATCAATTGGGATAAAATGTGATAGATTTACCCAGATCACTCTTTTCATTGTTAGACCTCAAAATTATCATTAGATTTTAAAAAATTGCTCACTTAGATCAAAAGTGACTTGAGATCTTAGATGTTCAATCCGTTTTTTCATGTTTTTTATGTGGCAAGGTCTAAGGTCTGTAATTGCTTTGTATTTATGTGCAAATAATGTTTTTCACTTTTGTGATATATGGGAACGTAAGGTTTATGCGCAACAGGCTTAGTCTGGGAGAGGGGACCATAAAATAATTATATTTATTATTTTCTTTTATTTATGTTGTGTATATGGGTTTAGGTATCAGAGTTATATGATTAATTTGATTTGTTTTTGTTCATAAAAAAAATTCAAATTACACTATTTGGCTAAGAAAATTCTTACGAGAAGAAGGATCCTATGCTCTTAACAATTTGTACTATTATCAACTGGGATAGAATGTGATAGATCTACCCAGTTCACTCTTTTCAATTTTAGACCTCAGAATTATCAGTAGATTTCAAAAGTTGGTCACTTATATCAAAAGTGACTTGAGATCTTATATGTTCAATTCATTTTTTCAAGTTTTTTTTTTTTTGTGGTAGGGTCTAGTGTATGTAATTGCTTTGTATTTATGTGCAGATAATGTTTTTCACTTTTGTGATATATGGGGATGTTAGGTTTATGCGCAATAGGCTTAGTCTGGGAGAGAAGACCATAAAATAATAATATTTATTATTTTCTTTTATTTATGTTGTGTATATGGGTTTAGGTATCATGATTATTTGATTAATTTGATTTTTTTTTGTTCATTAAAAAAAAAACAAATTACATTATTTGGCTAAAAAAAATTCTTACCAGAAAAAGGATCCTATGCTCCTAACAATTTGTATTATTATCAAGTGGGGCAAACACATAATAAATCTCCCCAAGCCACCATTTCTATTGTCAGATTTCAAATTTGTCATAATCCTTAAAAAAAAAATACCAATATCATTAACTCAATTCAAAAAATAAATACATTGTAATAGTAAAAGAACAAAAATGAAATATTTCTCAAACATTTGTTAAGTCATTATGCTTTCTTTTATTTCTTTAACATTACCACTTTAAGTAACATACTCCTATAAACTAAAATAGTGAATTAATCTTTATAATTTTCATTATTTTTAAAATCTAAATTATAATTTTAAACAACTTTTTGTATTCATTGCTATAAAATAATTAACTTCAATATTTTAAATTTAAACAGTTAAATTACACATTTTAAATATTTAAAAAAAAAAATTTCAATATCAACTAACAATTATTTCAAACAGTAGTTTAACAAAAACATTTATGCATTATTATAATCGATATCATAAAAATCAACCAGACAATTTTGGTTGTAATAATAAAAGAAAGATATAAAGCATTTCTTAACAAATGATCCACAAAATATAAAGACTTATTTAAAGTGAAAAATCATTCCAAAACTATTTTTGGTGTAAAAAAAAAAAAGTAGAAAATAACATGTACATTTACGCGCTATACAAATATAAATGATTCAAATTCAAATTTAAATAAATTTTTACATTAAAACCCTAACCTAACGGAAAAAGATTTGAAATAATCAAAAAAATTATATCATGCTTCTTTGTATCTATGGAAATGCAACATGAAGTGAGTGATTATAACCCATATTTCTATCAGGTCTTCATTATATATCTTAACTCATATTTTATTAACTCTTAATGTATCTAGTTTTCTTCATTAGTTTGATAATTAGATAAGAGTCTCATATTTATATTTTTCAAAAAAAAAAATTTGTTGTATTTAAAAAAGTCTTGAAGTCTATTTATTTGAAGACAATAACAAATAAAAAAAAGTTTTGAAGTTCCTAAATGATGACAATACTAAAATATTCTTCCTCGTCACCTTGTCTATAAAAATCTAATTTTTCCTTTTTTAAATAACATGAAATAATCATGAATTAATTGAATAAGTTAATATATAATGCCGGATTATAAAGAAGGCAAATAGCCCACCATTTTTTTATATAAATTAATATATAATTTAAAATATTTTTTACTCTTTTAATATATTTTATATATTTTTAAGTTTATATATTTAGTTTTTGATATCTCAAAATATTTATTAAAAATTCGCAACTGTTAATTAATATATATATATATATATATATATATATAAATGATTTTGTATAGTATTTAATGAATGTTAAAATACTTTAATATTCTACCATAAAGGATAACATAAATGGTAATAAAAACATGGTATTGAAACATAATCCCATCAGCATCATCCCATAATAAGATGGTAATACAAACTAAGGCATTGATTCATGAGTTTGAATTTAATAGTAAGATTAACAAACAACCCTTTTAGATGACGTCTTACATAGTTTTTTATTTTTTACTCAAATTATCATAGTTTTTTATTTTTTACTCAAATTATGTAATTCTTATTCTTCTTAATTACAAAAAAAATGAATAACTTTTAAAAGTTAACATTTCATTATGGGATATCAGTAATTTTTTTAAAAGTTGTTCATAAGGATACTATGACTCTTTTTAACAATTTGTACTATAATTAACTAGGATAAAATGTGATAGATCTACACAATTCACTATTTTCATTGTTAGACCTCAACATTATCAATAGGTTTTTAAAAGTTGCTCATTTGGATCAAAAGAGATTTTGGATGTTTAATCCGATTTTTCATGTTTTTTTTTTTTTTTTTGTGGTTGGGTTTTAAAATTCCTTGTATTTATGGGTACATAATGTTTTTTTAACTTTTGTGATATATGGAAATGTAAAGTTTATACACAACAGGCTTAATATGGGAGAGGAGACCATAAAGTATTAATATTTATTGTTTTCTCTTATTTATGCTGTGTATATAGATTGAGATATCCCAATTATCTCATTAGTTTAATTTGCTTTTTCTGATAAAAAAAATACAAATTATACCATTTGGCTAAAAAAATCTCCACCAGAAGAATGATCATATACTCTTAACAATTTGTATTATTGTCGATAACAATTTGTATTATTATCAAGGAGGACAAACACATAATAGATCTACCAAATCCATCATTTTCATGGTCAGATCTCAAATTTGTCATAGTCTTTAAAAATATCCCAAGTTAACTCAATTTAACAAATAAATACATTATAATAATAAAAGAACAAAAATTAAATATTAGCCAAACATTTGTTAAGTCATTATGCTTTCTCATATTTCTTTAACATTACCACTTTAAATAACACAACTAAATAGTTAACTAATCTTTATAATTTTCATTATTTTTAAAATCTAAATTATAATTTTAAACAATTTTTTGTATTCATTGTTATAAAATAATTAAATTCAATTTTAATTTTAAACAGTTAAATTACACATTTTAAATATTTAAGAAAAAATCAATATCAACCAACAATTATATCAAACAGTAGTTTAACAAAAACATCAAAAACATGTATGCATTATTATAAATGATATCATAAAAAACAACCACACAATTTTAGTTGTAATAATAAAAGAAATATATAAAACATTTCTTCATAAATAAATAACTCACAAAATATAAACACCCTAACCTAACATAAAAAGATTTGAAATAATTATAAAAATTATATCATGCTTCTTTGTATCTATGGAAATGCAACATGAAGTGAGTGATTAACCCATATTTCCATGAGGTCTCCATCATAAATCTTAACACATATTTTATTAACTCTTAATGTATCTAGTTTTTTTCATTAGTTTGGTATTTAGATAAGAGTCTCATATTTCTATTTTTCAAAAAAAGTTAGTTGTATTTAAAAAGATCTTGAAGTCATTTATTTGACGATAATAATAAATAAAAAAAAGTTTTGAACTTCTTAAGTAACAATAATAATGTATTCTTCTCATCACCTTGTATTTAAAAATCTAATTTTTCTTTTTTTTAAATAACATGAAATAATCATGAATTTATTGAATAAGTTAATATATAATGGCAGATTTTATTTGTATTGTGTATATGAGTTGAGGTATCCCAATTATCTCATTAATTTAATTTGTTTTGGCTAATAACAAAATACAATTTACACCATTTGCCTAAAAAATCTTTATCAGAAGAAGATCTTATGCTCTTAATATTTTGTATTGTTATCAAGTAGGACAAACACATAATAATGTACGTGAGAGTGAACATTTCTTTCGAATTATAAAAATTATATTAAGGTTAAATGACGATTCTTTAGTGAAGTTGTACACATTTATTAGTAATTTTTTAAAAAGTTATTCATATGTGTCATTTAGAATACCAATTACACCATTTGTCTAAAAATGCTTTATAAGTAAAAGGATATTATGCTCTTCTTGACAATTTGTACTGTAATCAACTGGGATCAAATGATAGATATAGTTAGTTCACTCTTTTCATTGTTAGACCTAAAAATTATCAGTAAGTTTTTGAAAGTTGCTCATTTGGATTAAAAGTGACCTGAGATTTTAGATATTCAATCCATTTTTTCATGTTTTTTTCTGTGGCAGGATCTGAAATTATTTTGTATTTATGGACACATAATGTTTTCCACTTTTGGGATTTATGAGACTGAAAGGTTTATGCAGAGCAGGCTTATTCCGAGAGAGGGGACCATAAAGTAATAATATTTATTATTTTCCTTTATTTATGTTATTTATATGGATTGATATATCACACTTATCTTATTAATTTAATTTGTTTTTACTCATAAAAAAAAATACAAATTACACCATTTGGCTAAAAAAAATCTTAGCAGGAATCCTATGCTCTTAACAATTTGTATTGTTATCAAGTGGGAAAAACACATAATAGATCTACCCAATCCACCATTTCTATCGTCAGATCTCAAATTTGTCATAATCCTTAAAAAAGATATCAATATCATTAACTCAATCCAACAAATAAATACATTATAATAATAAAATAACAAAAATGAAATATTAGCTTTCTCATATTTGTTTAACATTACCACTTTAAATAACATACTACTATGAACTAAAATAGTTAATTAATCTTTATAATTTTCAGTAGTTTTAAAATCTAAATTATAATTTTAAATAAATTTTTGCATTCATTGTTATAAACAAAATTAACTTCAATATTTTAAATTTAAACAGTTAAATTACACATTTTTAAATATTTAATAATAAAAAATTTCAATATCAATCAACAATTATAGCAAACAGTAGTTTAACAAAAACATGTATGCATTATTATAAATGATATCATAAAAAGCAACCACACAATTTTAGTTGTAATAATAAAAGAAAGATATAAAACATTTCTTCATAAACAAATAACCCACAAAATATAGAGACCTATTTAAAATGAAAAATCATTCCAAAACTATTTTTGGCCTAAAAAAATAGAAAATAACATGTACATGCTATAAAAAAGATAAATTATTCAAATTTAAATAAATTTTTACATTAAAACCCTAACCTAACGTAAAAAGATTTGAAATAATCATAAATATTATATCATGCTTCTTTGTATCAATGGAAATGCAACATGAAGTGAGTGATTAACCCATATTTCCATGAGGTCGTCACCATATATCTTAACACATATTTTATTAACTCTTAAATGTATCTAATCTTCTTCATTTGGTATTTAGATAAGAGTTTCATATTTATATTTTTCAAAAAAAAATATTGTATTTAAAAGAGTTTTGAAGTCTATTTATTTGACGACAATAATAAATAAAAAGAAAGTTTCTAAAATCCTAATTGGTGATAATAATAAAATATTCTTTCTCGTTATCTTGTATTTAAAAATCTAACTTTTCTTTTTTCAAATAACACGAAATAATCATGAATTTACTGAATAAGTTAATATATTATGACGGATTATAAAGTAGGAGAGAGCCCTCTAAATTTTTTTATATATAAATTAATATATAATTTAATATATTTTTTTATACTTTAAATATATTTTGTATATTCGACACATTCTAAAAAAAGTTTATATATTTAGTTTTTATATCCTCAAAATATTTATTAAAAATTTGCAAGTGCTAGTATATATAAAAATGAATTTGTGTAGTATTTAATGAAAGTTAAAATACTTTAATATCCTAGCATTAAGGATTTAAAAAATGGTAATAAATCATGGTATTGAATCATGATCCCATCAACATTATTTCATAATAAGATGGTAATAAGAACTAAGGCATTGAGTCATGAGTTCGAATTTAATAATAAAATTAACAAGTAACACTTTTAAATGAGGTCTAACATAATTTTTTTTTTACTTAAATGATGTAATTTTTATTCTTAATTAGGAAAATGGATAACTTTTTAAAAGTAAACACAACATAGATTTTAAAATAGTAAAAACAATAAAGAAATTGTACGTGACAATGGAGACTTCTTCCAGTTTATAAAAATTGTATTAAGGTTAAAGGACGACTCTTTGGTGAAGTTGTACCTCTTTGGCATATCACTAATTTTTTTAAAAGTTGCTCATCTCCATCATTAAGAATACCAATTACACAATTTCTCTAAAATTGCTCTTATAAACAGAAGGATGTTATGCTCTTCTTTATAATTTATACTATAATCAACTAGGATAAAATGTGACAGATCTACCCAATTCGTTCTTTTTATTGTTAGACTTCAAAATTATCAGTAGATTTTAAAAAGTTGCTCACTTAGATCAAAAGTGACTTAAGATCTTAAATGTTCAATCCATTTTCCATGTTTTTTTCTGTGGCAGGGTCTAAGGATTGTAATTGCTTTGTATTTATGTGCAGATAATGTTTTTCACTTTTGTGATATATGGGAATGTAATAATGTTTATGCGCAACAGGCTTAGTCTGGGAGAGGGGACCATAAAATAATATTATTTATTATTTTCTTTTATTTATGTTGTGTATATGGGTTTAGGTATCACAGTTATGATTAATTTGATTTGTTTTTGTTTATAAAAAAAATGCAAATTACACCATTTGGCTACGAAAATTCTTACTAGAAGAAGGATCCTATGCTCTTCACAATTTGTATTATTATTAATTGGGATAAAATATGATAGATCTACCCAGTTCACTCTTCTCATTGTTAGACCTCAAAATTATCAATAGATTTTAAAAAGTTGTTCACTTATATCAAAAGTAACTTGAGATCTTAGATGTTCAATGCGTTTTTTCATGTTTTTTCTGTGGCAGAGTCTAATGTCTGTAATTGCTTTGTATTTATGTGCAGATAATGTTTTTCACTTTTGTGATATAAGAGAATGTAAGATTTATGCGCAACAGGCTTAGTTTGGGAGTGGGGACAATAAAATAATAATATTTATAATTTTCTTTTATTTATGTTGTGTATATGGGTTTAGGTATCACAATTATCTAATTAATTTTATTTGTTTTTGTTCATAATCATAAAAAAAATGCAAATTACACCATTTGGCTAAGAAAATTCTTACCAAAAGAAGGATCATATGCTCTAATAAGCAGAAGGATACTATGTTTTTCTTGACAATTTGTACTGTAATCAATTGGGATAAAATGTGATAGATCTACCCAGTTCACTCTTTTCATTGTTAGACCTCAAAATTATCAGTAGATTTTAAGAAATTGCTCACTTAGATCAAAAGTGACTTGAGATCTTAGATGTTCAATTTGTTTTTTCATGTTTTTTCTGTGGCAGGGTCTAAGGTCTATAATTGCTTTGTATTTATGTGAAGATAATGTGTTTCACTTTTGTGATATATGGAAATGTAAGGTTTATGCACAACAGGCTTAGCCTGGGAGAGGGGACCATAAAATAATAATATTTATAATTTTCTTTTATTTATGTTGTGTACATGGGTTTATGTATCACAATTATTTAATTAATTTGATTTGTTTTTGTTCATAATCATAAAAAAATGCAAATTACACCATTTGGCTAAGAAAATTCTTACCAGAAGAAGGATCCTATGCTCTTATAAGCAGAAGGATACTATGTTTTTCTTGACAATTTGTACTGTAATCAATTGGGATAAAATGTGATAGATCTACCCAGTTCACTCTTTCATTGTTATACCTCAAAATTATCAATAGAATTTAAAAAGTTGCTCACTTAGATCAAAAGTGACTTGAGATCTTAAATGTTCAATCGATTTTTTCATGTTTTTTTTCTGTGGCAGGGTCTAAGGTTTGTAATTGTTTTGTATTTATGTGCAGATAATGTTTTTCACTTTTGTGATATATGGGAATGTAATAAGGTTTATGCGCAACAGGCTTAGTCTGGGAGAGGGGACCATAAAATAATATTATTTATTATTTTCTTTTATTTATGTTGTGTATATGGGTTTAGGTATCACAGTTGTATGATTAATTTGATTTTGTTATGAATTAATGATTGTCCATTGATTTGATACAGTTACTCATATGATTTCATATGATTGATACTCATATGATTCATTACTCTTTATGTAAATATTTGTATTAACTTGGTTGATTTGTTTCCTTTATGGATTACATGTTGTATCTATAAATAGGACTCTTCCTATCAATAAGAATATACAGATGAGTTGCTCCCTATTCTCTCATTCTATAGTCTCTCTTGTTTCTTCTCTTCTCTATTATCTGTCGTCATTCTCTATGTTATTCGCTTTATTTCATAACACGTTATCAGCACGATGTTCCAACCAACTGAGGACTAGTGAAAGCTTTTTCTCTCTAATGACAGGGATCTGCGTGTCTCAATCCAGGCTATTTCTAATCCTTTTTCAATTTATAATTTTACCTTATATTCTTCCTCTTGTGATAAGAATTGTTTGACCTTATCAATTTTCATCTCCGTCTTATTATTTATTTTTATTATGACGATGATTATTATTAATATTATTATTTTATGTGTTAGTTCTAAACACGCGAAACATTGCAAAATTTGGATTTGTGACCCTTGATATTACAAGTAAGAATTTCTTATATTGGATTTTAAATGTTGAAATATATTTAGATGCAATGAATATTGGGATACAATTAAATATAAAAATAAAGCATATAAGCAACATGACAAAAATATTGTGAAAAGAGATTTCACAAATATTGTGAATTTATTTCATACCTATGTATGGCTGGTTGGACAAAGCAATAAAGCTTTTGATGAAAAATCATGAGATCCGCCTAAT
>Ga0214545_1004266_pt1 | contig 26845 bp, 13 predicted proteins | sample CNSS4metaG_FD_160064 | JGI IMG/M metagenome (GOLD analysis project Ga0214545, IMG submission 160064) | Root nodule microbial communities from cowpea collected in UCLA plant growth center, Los Angeles, California, USA - CNSS4 | ecosystem: Host-associated > Plants > Roots > Nodule | place: USA... | reverse complement strand
AATATTGAATATTTTGATAGTATCATGATTCCATTGGTGTGATTTTTAAATTTTTTTTATAAAAAATATTTAATTGATATATGGAACAATAAAAAAATGGGTATGGGTATGGGTATAAGAAAATACCCGTTACCCGGTGGGGATGGGGATGGGTCAAAAGTTGTATACCCGTTGGGTTTGGGGATGGGGATGGGGATGAATTTTTATTATGGGGATGGGGATGGGATCATGATACCCGTACCCGCCCCGCCCCGTTGCCATCCCTAGTTGGCTCGCAGGTTCCAACCCATTTTGACAGCTCTAATATTGACTACCCATTTTCACTACTTTTTGACTACCTTACGTGGAAAATAGTATTTAGTTTATTTTAACTTTAGGAAAATGGGCTGGGACGTGATTGAAGGAAAATTTGAAGTTAACTTACCATTTTCCAACTTGCCGCGTCACCTACAATAAACATTGTTGCCGTCAACGTGAAAAAAGAAGCAAAAAGTTATTTTTGAAAAAAACTTTGCAGATCCTCGTCGCATATCACCGTGCCTCCCAGACCAAAGGCAAATTTCTTCTCTATCGTGCCTCCGAAGTGGGGAAGAAGGTGACTACCCAAACAACAGACCCCAATTGATATTTTTGTACAAAATGATATGGCAGGTCACCACATAATACATCAGGGGTCACTAGATTATTCAGTCAGTGTTATGATGTTTGTGCTCAAGCACTTGTGGGCTAATTATTCCCCACCTTTTTTGTTTCAGGAGTATATTTACCTATTATAATTGTCATTGAGGTATTCCCTAACAGCCTCAAGGTTTTAGTTGTGGATCTTTACAACATAACAGGGGTGAATAAGTTGTGCAAAACGTTCAAGGAAAGTCACCACTTATGAATTGTGTGGTCACCATATATTTCTTGCAGACTTAATTTATGTGTGGTGGATTTTGTGGACCAATTATGTGACACCAATATTAATTAGGTTCAACATACCTTGCACACATGCTTTTATGGTCATTCTTGTCACTGTAAGTGGGGAAGAACTTTACTACTCATATACCAGACCCCAATTGATATTTTTGTGCAAAATGTTATGGCAGGTCACCACATAATACATCAGGGGTTACCAGATTATTCAGTCAATGTTATGATGTGTGTGCTCAAGCACTTGTGGGCTAATTATTCCCCACCTTTTTTGTTTTAGGAGTATATATACCTATTATAATTGTCATCGAGGTATTCCCTAACAGCCTCAAGGTTTTAGTTGTGGATATCCTTACAACATAGCAGGGGTGAATAAGTTGTGCAAAACGTTCAGGGAAGGTCACCACTTATGAATTGTGTGGTCACCATATATTTCGTGCAGACTTAATTTATATGTGGTGGATTTTGTGGACCAATTATGTGACACCAATATTAATTAGGTTCAACACACCTTGCACACATGCTTTAAGAGTCATTCTTGTCATTGTAAGTGGGGAAGAACTTTACTACTCATATACCAAACCCCAATTGATATTTTTGTGCAAAATGTTATGGACAAGTCACCACATAATACATCAGGGGTCACCAGATTATTCAGTCAGTGTGTGCAGAAATATCATATGCAGTATGATTTTATCATTGAATGTGGCTTAAGTGAATAAAAAGGTCTGCATCACAACAACAATGCCAGACACATACTACATTTCTTTAACCAAATATTGTTTGATAGTTTAGAGTACAAACAACAACATTCAATACTTAATCAAAATTTAAATAGCATAGAAATAAAACACATCAAATAGTTTTGAGCTAGCTAAGTGAAATATTATCCAAGAACAGTGGACTTCATCGTGGTGGTGGACTTTCAAAGGGGACGGAGAACTTCGCAGGTACAGAGGACTTCGAAGGGATGGTGGACTTCGGAGGCACAGTGGAAAAGAAAAGTACCTTTGGTCTGGGAGGCACAGTGATATGCAACGAGGATTTGCGAAGTTTTTTTCAAAAACAACTTTTTACTTCTTTTTTTCACGTTGACGGCAACGATGTTAATCGTAGGTGATGGCATAGGCAGGGACGTTGTTCCCAAGTTGAAGAATGTGTTTTCTTGAAGTTGAAACCACACAGGCAGCATTCAGTATTAGCTCGCATCAGCCCAAAGTTGTCGGCTCGATATTATGGACCTTTTGAAGTGCTAGAACGTATATGGATGGTGGCTTATCGCTTAAAACTTCCTGCTACCTCGAAGATACATCCAATGTTCCATGTTTCACTTCTTAAAAAAGCTATTGGAGACTATAAGTCTCAAACAAAATTGCCAAGAGATCTAGAGAGGGAAGGAGTCGAAATAATTGAGCTGCTTACTATTCTAGCTTCCTGCAACATCATGAAACAAGGAGAAAGAGTAAATCAATGGTTGATACACTGGGATGGAAAATCTGTAGAAGATTCCACATGGGAGGATGAAATTGTGATTAGGAGTCAATTTTTGAATATCAGGCTTGAGGACAAGCCTGTTGTTGAAGGGAGTGACATTGATGGAGCCCAACATGGGTATGGGCTGAAAGAGTCATTGGCCCATGAGGGGTCCATGACACCTAAGGTGTGGAAGGTTTATGAGCACAAGAGAAAGAAGCAAAACGTGGGAAGCTGAGGTGGCGTGAGTTAGTGGGGGAGATTATTAGATGTGAGAGAGTATTTTCTGTTATTTAGCTTGGGCGCCAATAGGGGTGAGGGCATGCGGAAATTGTTATGCTTTTCTGTTATAGGAGCTATGCTCCGGATAATGGGAGGTTTTTTTCCAATGGTAGATCCTTTTCATTGCAAATAATATACCATTCACACTGCCCTCATTTTTTCTCTATCTCTTATATCATAGTTTTGTTTGGTTCGTAACAATGGTGGACTTCTTCTATGCAGGTGAAAAACATTTTCTAGTTTGAACCAATTTCTGTTGGTATCTTGATTATGCACACTTATGTTTATAATGTATGAAGAAGTTGACTCTCTACATCTCTTTTAAATACAATATATCCGTTCTACATCTACGCCAACTCTGTTGTTAAATAGAATATGCCTCTCTCTGCATGTAGCCAAATTAGGTAGTGGTAGACTAAACATTTGCCTAATATATATTAGGCTTCTTTCTTTGTCTATGACAAAGGAACACGTTTCTGATTGGAACTATGTTAGAAATCATGAATTGAAATAAGAAAGAAAACAATGTTTTTTATTGAATAAAATGAAAACAATAAGAAATAGGAGAACACTCTCTCCTCAAGGGGTTTCCCCTACCAAAATTTGTGTGATATTTAAGTTTCCACTTTGTTTAGGTTTAATAGAATGTTTTCTCACATTCTTCTAGCATTAAACTTGTTTTCCTATTAAACGATTTTTCAATAAAATATATTAATGATTAATATAATTTGAATATAATTATTTTGCCAATATTAAGTTAATATATATATAGTATACTAGTATTACATAAGTAAACTATTGAAATGCTATATTGTATTCTAAAACAAAATTGAAGCTTTAAAATTAATTGCAATTTACTATTAAGGCTGCTATTTGAACTATCACTACGTGTTATTTTATTTTACTTTTAAATATTTCATATTAAATAAAATTTATAAGGTTAGTATAGTGCAGTTTTAAAGACGTGGTTGTGTATAAACCATTTAGTGATGATTTAAAATTGTCGCGAAAGTATTCATTGTTACCTTGTTTTCATTGTCTTTTCATTATTTAATTTCATCATTTTTATAATTAAATGAAATTTATTGTTTTAAAAATATATTTTCAATGGTTAATTGTTTGTAATTAGAAAAATTTCATAAACATTTTGAGCATATAGTTAGAGTGGCAATCACTTGTTGAATTGAGAAAAGACATTGTGCTTACACAAATTAGTAACATAAAGTAGTTTAGAACAAATTAATGTAAGCATAAAAATAGAAAGTGATTGAGTGGTTTTCCATTTCTTTCTTCCAAGCCTGCTTGATCCATGCCATCATCTCTCCTCAGTTTTTCAACCTGCAAAAGACACAGTTAGAAGAAAAAAATAATAAAAAAAATTTATATATATATATATATATATATATATATATATATATATTCTTTTAAACTATTTAAGAAAATTGTATTTTGATTTAAACATAAATTATAAACCTATTTTTTTTCGCATGAGAATCAGGTAAAACATTTTTCTTAATAAACCGTATGTAAAACTTATATTATGTTTTATTAAGAAACTTTTATTTTATTGTTGAGAAAATATTTTAGATGACTTTTGTATGAAAATAAATTAGTGAAGACTTGGTGAAGTGTTTCTTTTGAGTTTCATATCCAAGTGACAAACAAGTAATAGTAGCCTTGATTCATATGCCATCAATTACTCTAGAGATATTACCTGGTCTTAATAGTTCATATAATTGAATTAATTTGTTAAATTAAGAATAATATATGATGCATAATTTATTCAAATTCAAAATAAGAACCTTTCTGCTATATATATTATCAAGAAGCTCTTCTCGCGCTCTCATTGAATGGAAGAAAAACTCAGTAACCGACAATCCACGGTAAAAGGGGTTAACAACAAAACCTTTAGCCTGCACCAAGATCAGCACAACAATATTCAATGTTAAGATATTCAACAAGATTGATATTTTCACGTAATGACCTAATACTTCTATCAATTATACCAATGTAGCACTAACCAGTATGTTCTAACACCTTCATAGCCTAAAGCACCTTCCATATTCTAAAACTAAGCAACATAATGATCTTTAGAGCCATTTTCTGCAACAAATGGTTGAACAACTTTGCTGTAATTATAGAGTTGTATGCATACAGGAGTGATTTTAAATGTTATACCGGGCAAAAGCACTATTCAGGTGCAATTTTTTTAAAAAAATTATCTGAGATGAACAATTTTAAAGAAGTTACAAAAATCAATGAGTCATGTCAATGTAGTACGATTTTTACCATGAAAAATCAAATCGTGTTAGAATGACACAATTTCGAAATAAAGCATTTTTAAAGTAAAACTTTTGTCAAGATAATACAATTTTAATTAAGAACATTTTAAATTAAATTCATATCAGCCATGACTAAAATTGAGTGTCATCTTGACATGATTTTAGTTTGGAATATAAAGAACTATCAACTTAAAAATAAAATAAAATTGTACATAATTCACATGAACTTTCATTTCTATAATTTTTTTTTTTCAAAAATGCTCATTTCAATAATTTTGAAAAAAAGTTACTTGATGCTTTTGCCCATCTGTTGTGACATGTTACAAAGTGATATATATGAAACATGAATCGCTGGTCTCAATTACACTAATAGTGAACAAATGTAAATTAAATCATGAATGAATCACGGGATCATGATAAAAAAAGCAAACCAAGAAAATAGGAAAGCTAATCTAAATCAACAAGAAAACAACTTAAGGTAACAACAATGATCGAAGATGGAGTTGAACGTGTTATTAAGAACAGAACATACATCAGAGTGTTTTGGACTTTTAGGGAAATCAGAAAGGCTTTGATGGCCAACACAGACAAGCTCTTCGTATTTCCTATAAATGTCTGAACGTATTTCATGTGTCTTTTCAGTCAGCATCTTTTGTTGTTGAAAATCATCATGTTTTGTGAAGCTCCTAAATCCAACCATCCAAATGCAAAATACTAATCAATAAAAAATATGGTTTTGAATTCAAATATTTCGTCTACCAATAAAGCAAACACTTTACCTGAATCTAGCCAAACGATTCTTGCAGGATGCAGTTGCATCTTCTTTACAGTCTCTCAGTATCACAGAGAACAGTCCTTCCTTATTTCCTGCACCTCAGTATTAATTTTATCCAAACATATACAATTGAGAATCTAAGTTTATGTGCAGTTATAAAAAACAAAAACATGTAGTAATATTAAAGGAAATAGAAGGAAGTTAATTTTACAGTAACTAACCCAAAGTAGCCTTTCCAATTTGACCAGATATCAACTCACTGTTACGAAAGTAAACAAAGGCATCATTCGGACACAGTGTTTTCACTTCTCTTTTCTTGTCATCAAGCTTTGTGTATGTTTCCTCCTCAACAGTAAGATCAACACAGGCTCCCACATTCGCTTGTGCTCGCAGTAGAATGTTAAATAGCTGCTTACCACTCCAAAGTTCAACAGGCTGCAAACAATCATGAACTACATAAATTACTAAAATGAATATCCCATTCTGAAACATCGTTATCATTCCTGCCAACAAAAACTGTTTGAACCTCAAATATGTTCACATGGTGAGAATACGTGTGAGTCTAAAGCGAATGTTAAGTAAAAATGAAACAATTATGTATATCAAAAGAAGAAGATATCAGAGGCAAAAATTGATCTTAATGTCTGATTCATACGAGTTCATGCTATATTGAAATTATTTGATGAATGACAACATAAATAAAATAATATTTGTATTTTAAAATATATTTACTAGAGAAAAAGTACGAAAGAGATTCAACTTTATAAAAAAAGGATTATGATATTTTGACAAATTTTTTTAATAAAATTTGATAAAATTTATTTTTTAATATATACAAAACATTTTTTTCTCTTTTCAAGTCATTTGAAACTTTTTTTTACCTATTGAAATATTATGAGATGTGTATTGTCATTGTGAACAAAACTTTATAATTTTCCAAAAAGAAATTACTAGACACTTGTATTCCTTCCTGAAAACTGAGAGAACGGAAAATGAGTAAATGCATGTGACATTAATAAGCTGGAGTCTGACCTTAAGAATTGCAGGAGTTGGCAAATCAACAAAATCAATGCGATGGTGTATGTAGGAGCAAACAATAAGTGTAAACCTAAAACGATCATAAAATATATCTTTACTGGTTATGAGAACAGAAGCCATTAAAAGGTCTCCAAAATCAACAAACGGAATCTCGCCATGTTTTCGTTTGCATAAATTGTTTCGCAGCTGAAAACAAACAAAATTTCGGTAAGAAAGCAATGTTAGGTTCTTCAAAAGCTTAAACCATATCAATAATAAACTATTAATATACACCTATATATTTATTTTATCATAATATAATATTTTTAAATTTTATTAACATTTGTTTTTTTTTAAATTATTTGTTTATCATTTAAATTAAAGTATAATAAGATCTTTATACATTTTCCGACTAATTTATTGAATAGATAGAATATTTATAAAATCATCAAATAATAGATTTTTCAAGTGATTTATTAGCATAATATTTAATTTAGATAAAATATATATAATCAGATAAAAATAAACAAGTGAAAATTTTAAAACTCTAAATCCGAAATCCTATACTTTGAATTGAAAATAATCTTCTCTTTTTCTTTTTAAATAAAACTTAAAAAGTTGCTTTTCATTTAATTTTTCTGTAAAAGCTATGCAGATCTTTCTTCAATAAAATAAATTCTTATTATTAAACCTTATAGTCCTAGTAAATTTCAACCAAAATTTCCATGAAAAGAAATTTAATTTATTAATAAAAAATTTATAAACTAAATCCAACGTTTTAAAATCTAAAAAAAATTAACCTGTAAAATAGATTTTGAATAGTAATTTTAAAAAATATTTTTATTATTATTTTTATTAAAACTTAACCATATAACTAGTGTAAACTTAGTCAAAGTGTTTGTGTATCACTATTTGTTGTCAGAGTTTATGTTATATTTTTTACACGAGTCTGATTTGTTTCATATTTAATGTTTTTTTTTTCTTTTTTATGTAGTTTTTCGTGCAATGACATATGATAGTTGAATTTTAAAGTTCTAAAATGTAAAATTTCATATTAAACTCTATATTTGAGGCTTTTTATTTAAATGTGGATTAGTTTTGAAAATGGTTGGTTGACAGTTAAATTATAAATATGGGTGAAGTGGTGTTGATTCATGGTAATTTATAGTGATTTCTGAAGTGAAATCATTAGATATGTAAAAGGTGTTATTGAAAATTTTCAAAAAGGTAAGATCGTCATGTATCATGACGATTCGACTCCAGTATTACGATTTTTAATTGAAACGGTTCACATTCCTATAACGACTTTAGTTATTCCGGTTAAAAGTCATTAAACTGAAGTCATGTTTGCTTTTTTGAAAAATGAAGGCGATAGTTTGACACGATACTCTCATTTTAACACTCATAAAAATTAATATTTTATGTAAATTAATATTTTATTAAAAAAAATTTGTGCCAAATGATAGTTATTTGGAAATAATGGTGTCAAAGTAATTTTTTCTTTTCAAAAAGAAAGGTGGGAGTTTGACACCAATACTCTCATCTCATACTCATATAAATTAATATTTTATTTAAATAATAACATTTTATTAGAAAAAATATGTGTCAAATGGTAGTTATTTAGAAATAGTGGTGTCAAAGTAACTTTTTCTTTTGAGAAAGGAAAATGGTAGTTTGACACCAATATTTCTATTTGACACTCATATAAATTAATATTTTATTTAAATAATAAAATTTTATTAAGAAAAGTTGATGTGAAATGGTAATTATTTAAGAATAATGGTATCAGAGTAATTTTTTCCTTTAAAAAAGGAAGGAACTTTTTCCTTTGGAAAATTACAAAGAAACTGGTCATATATCTAATGACTTTACTTTAGACGTCGAGGCAACATAACTTCACCCTAACACTTTTCTGTAATTTACTTCTGAAACTAACCCATGTTGGAAAAAAAAGAGCCCTATATTTGATTAAGTCATGTTTATTTTATATGTTAAGAACTTATGCAATTATATACTTCTATTTTGATTATGATATTGTCTCAACTTTAACCTAGAGCAAACAAGAAGTTTAAAAGTCATAAACATAACCTTGAAAAAAAAAAAAACTTCTTTTCAAAACCAGAACGAAAGGCCAATTTTAAATACTAACTATTGTATCAGGATAATCATATCAAAATCTCAAAAAACAAAATGCAAAAATAAAAGCACAAACATAAGAAATTAGTCAGAATTCAAAAAGATGTGGAGAAAGGAATTAAAGGGTACCATGTGAGGATCCAACAAATCACCGTGGTTCTTAGAGGAACCTGATAACTTGGTGAACTTCATCTTCTTTCTGCAATGAAGAAAGAATAAAGAAACAATATCTTTTCAAATGTAGACGAATCATGAATATTGTTTGAAAATGTCTAAAATTAGATTAAAAATAAATAAATTGTGATGAACCACTATGCAAGGAGGAAGGGAATGAAGACGAAATTATCAGAGGAAATCACCTGCAACGAATTTCAGTGATTGTTAGGGTTACATTATTAGGGTTTTTGAATAAAAAATATGCATAGTGATAAAATAGTGATGTATGATTATGATTCCTAGAAATAAATAAATAATAATCAAGTTATTAACGTATTTATAATTGTACTTCAAAATATTAGGAGAAACACCTGTTACTGATAAGGAAAAAGCTACATTGAAAACAACCTTTCTTTATTTAAAACCACCAAATGACAACAATTTTTAACAAGAACAATATTAAACTAATATATTTAATTAAAATATATATTAAATATAATAATAATAATAATATTATTATTATTATTATTATTATTATTATTATTATTATAAAATCAGTATCATATGATTTTATTTGAAAATTTTCACGGGTCAACGTCAGTTAAGTTCTTTACTATTTTAAAATATGTAAATATATAAAAGGAATTTTAGCTACATTGTCACGTTTTAGTATTTCATGTATTTTATTGAAATTAAAATAAATTTATTTTATTTCACAGCAATTATGGTCTCATAATTTTAAATATTTGAACAATAAATTGATTTATATAAGTATATCATTACTACTATTATTATTATTATTAAAAATACATGTGTAATTTTTACTTTTCTTTTATGATAATAAAAAAATATTATTTATTGTAAATATACAAATAAATATAAATGATTTTACAATTTTATTATAAATGTTTATTTTAATTTTAAAAAATCGTTAAATTATAAAAATGTTAAACAAAAAATATCAATTTTAAAAACAGGTTATAAAATTGATAAAGTAAAAATTTTAATTTAAAAGGTAAATTTTTAAAGGATAAAAATGAAAAATAAATGTGTTCACCAAAATGGAGAATCTCGTTATATAATAGTATAGAAGTATAGACTGTTGTTGTTGTTGTTGACATGAGAAACCAAGGTGGTATGCTTCTTCAAGATTTGATGAAGATTTAATGAAGCTCTTTTGAACTATCTTGAAGCCATTACAATCGAGTGAAGCCTACATTGATGAAGGAAAAAAGATTTGATGATATCCATGTTGATCAAGGCTGGAACATGTGCTCTCCACATGGTTACATCATTAAGAAAATGTATTTGATGTTTGTAATTTATATTGTAGATCTTGTAGCATTAATTAGATGTATTTGGTCTTTGTTATGTTTTTTAATCTGTTGTGTAACGTCCCATTTAATTATTAAGCGAAATTAAAGGAAAACGTCACACAATAATAATATTGTAGCGTAATCTTGGGGTCCTCAACACAACCCCTACAAAACTAGGGCACACCACGATGCCAAAGGAAAGCTGAATACAGGTCTAACAAAGAATGTAGAGTAGAAATGCACAAAGAGATACATGGGCCATAGCCCTAAGAAAACATGAAGAAAACTCCAGCCTAGATAGCTAAGCAGCGGAATCACCATTCCCTTGTTGACCACGAGAACTTCGCCCATCTGCTCCCATCAATCGAATTGATGATCATCGCAAGAAGAACAACCACATACAATACGACCATACAAACAAACGGGTAAGCTAGAGCCAATACATATTCATCATACAGTCAAATGCATTATCATCATCCCATATCCATGTACAACCAAGCATGTTATGACTCCTCATTCAATACACTACGACTCGACTCGACTCATCTGGATTCGTATAACTTAGTCGGATTCAGCGGATGCTTGCACTTGTGGTGGATAACCCTGCTCGACCCTGAGCTGCTCATCTCCGAGCTATGTGTTACAAGTGTTACGATGAATCAAATCTCCCTCACCACAAGGTTAGCCCTTAATGAGTTTCAGGCCTCCTGCTACTCCCACCACAGGAGTCAGTCCGCTCTAAGTGAGACTAACTGGCCCCTTAGAGTGTCAGGATGCAGTCCTTACCTTGAATCCTTACCTAGTTATACAGATGGGGCACCACCATGGACACCCACTAACAGGGGCCATGGAATTACGTCCCGACCACTGAAGCGCGCCCCTGAAAGTCTCACCTAGAGACCCCAAGGAATTATGCACTGACACATACAAAACACAACCGCACAACCAAACTGATATTCACTACGCATGTATATGTTAATTGTACCAACCTTTAAGCCAACGCCTTTCATGTTCCAGGCCCAACACATTTCATCTCGTTATAACCCATTCATGTACCAAGGACTTCCAATTCATATCGTTATCATGCCTCTTTCATACCAACCCTTTCATTTCAATCTCATGCAAAACTCATGTCCACCCTTTATACACGATTCACAACTTGCATTACTCTATCATACTCACACATAATACTCAAAACCAAGCCAGCATTATCCATACAAAACCAAGAAAAACATCCCACATTGCACTGTCTCGCCCAACACCTCGCTCAGGCTGAGGGGTCTCGCTCAGGCGAGACAGTCTCGCTCAGGCGAGTTCCCCCTCCGCCTAGGCGAGGGCACAAGATCAGGGGCATGAGCAACGCGGGATCTCGCTTAGGCGAGACCCCTCTCGCCTGGGCGAGTTGTCTGCTCGCTCAAAACGTTGAGCGGGTCGCCTGGGCGACCTCTCGCGTAAAAGGAGTTTGGGCGAATCCCTGATTGTCTCGCCTGGGCAAGATTAACAGGTATTGCCACTGTTTCACCTGCAACAACCATGTTTTTCGAACCAACCAAGCATACAAGGCATCCTCACACATCAAATCGAAGCATTCATTCATAAAATCAGTAACTAATTCAAGAACGACCAAAGCAACATCCAAAAACTGGAACCCTAACTTCCCGTACCTGGTTTAGCTACAGCTTTGACACTCGAACAATGAAGATCAATAGCTCATGGGACAGTTTTGCGAGGTGGGACGGAAGAACGAGGCCGAGCTTGCAAATGTTGTGACGACTCCAAACCCTAGCAGAGCTCTCTCTCACGGAGTGGAAGGGTGACAACTGATTTCTGAAAGAGTTAAAGTGAGTGTGGAATTAGGGCAGACCTAAGGACATTATACGTTGGGCCGGCCTTAGGCCCACTTACAAGGGCAGCCCACTAACTTTAGGGCAGAAATAAAAATGGGGGCCTTACATGTTGAATGGTTTTTCAACAAGTTAAAATGTGTCTTTTAATATGTTGAATGGTTTTTCAACAGGTTAAAAGGTTGGCTGCAGTAGTCTTAAACTGCAACAAATTCAATCAGTTGATTTATTTTTTAATCGATGGATTTCAATTAAGTCAAGTGAAATCAACCGATTGATTTGGAAATCAACCCATTGAATTTCATAACAATTTGACTATAAAAGCTGTGATTTTCAAAAGAGAGGTCTGTTAATCATTTTTTAGCGCGAAATTGTTCTGAAAACTCGTGAAAACTCTCTTCTTCGTGATCATACAGTTTACAGCAGTTTAAGATTGATCTTGGATCAATTATTGGAGCTTTTGGCTTGGTTTAAGCTTGGAGAAAGTGGTTTGTGGTAGGCTGGATTGTGCTACCATTGAGGTTTGATCTTTCTCAAGCTTTGTGTGTGTGCCTGGTGGTTTTCCAGGTCTTCAAGAGGGTTCTTGCTGTGTTGGTATGGATCTTGTGTGATTCAAGAGTCTTTTGTGTGATTTTTGCATAGTTTGAAAGTGTAAATGTGGATACTTTGTAAATCTTTTGAAATAGTGCAAAGTCAAGCTCAGGTTGCCTTGACAAACTGGATGTGGCTCAGGTTTGAGTGAACCAATATAAAAATATCGTGGTCTCATCTCTTCTCTAACCTTTCTCTCTTGCATATTCATTTTAAAGTTTAAAGAACTTGTGTTTTAATCATCTTTTTCATGTTCTTGCATGTTTTCATGATATCTGCAACATTGAGCATGTTTGTATAATCATTTAGAACCTGTCTTGATTATTCTTGTGCACTATTTCTGGTTTAAAACTCAAATATGAATTTTTGCATTTTTCCCAATTTTTCAGTCAACTGTTTTTGTTTTTCTGTTTCAATCGGTTGATTATACTAGAACAGAATCTGTTTAGTAAAATCAATCGATTAACTTTGTTTTTGACTGATTGAAAGTATATAGTTCAGTAGTGTTTGCATCCTAACTTGGTGATCTAATTGATTTAATTAAAGGTGGTTTTTAGCTTTCAAAGATAGCCTAAATTTTTAACTAGCCAATTCAACCCCCTTCTTGGCATTTCAACCATTTCAAAACTAACAATTGGTATCTTGAGCTAGGTACTGGAAATTTTCTCAAGTAAGGTCCTAAATTTGTTTTGAACTACTTGAAATGGCTGAAAACAAGTTACCCTTTGCTAAAGGTGCCTCAATTCATAAACCCCCCTATGTTTAGTGGCATTAATTACCATTTTGGAAAATTAGGATGAAAATCTTTATTGAGTCAATAAATCAAGGGATATGGGATGCAATCATAAATGGACCATATACTCCTAAGCGTACGATTGAAAATGTGCAGGTTGATAAGCCATGGACTCAATGGACTGAGGAAGAAAGGATGAGAGTTAAATATGATTGCAATGCAAAGAATATCCTCACTTCATCTTTCAACAAGGATGAGTTTTTTCGTGTTTCACAATGCAAGAGTGCCAAGGAAATGTGGAAGGTCCTTGAAGTGATTCATGAAGGAACCAATGATGTTAAGAGAGCAAGGAAACATGCCTTGATTCATGGGTATCAGCTATTCAAGATGAAGCAAGGAGAACCTATAACGGATGTGCAAAAGAGATTCACTCATATAGTCAACCATCTCATGGGTTTGGGTAAAGAATGACAAAGAAGAGTTAAACATCAAGGTGCTGAAGTGTCTTGATAGATCTTGGCAACTAAAGGCCACGACTATCTCAGATCTAAGCCTTGCTAGTGTCTTAAACATCAAGTGATTGAATGGTTTTCCATTTCTTTCTTCCAAGCCTGCTTGATCCATGCCATTATCTCTCCTCAATTTTTCAACCTGCAAAAGACACCGTTAGAAGAAAAAAAATCAAAAAAGGGTTATATATATATATATATATATGTATATTCTTTTAAACTATTTAAGAAAATTGTGTTTTGAGTTAAACATAAATTATAAACTTATTTTTTTTTTCAAATTTTATGAGAATCAGGTAAAACATTTTTCTTAATAAACCGTATGTAAAACTTATGTTATATTTTATTAAGATACTTTTATTTTATTGTTGGGAAAATATTTTAGATGACTTTGTTGTTGTTGTTGTTGTTGTTGTTGCTTTTGTTGTTGTTCTTGTTCTTTTTCTTGTAGTTGTTCTTGTTATTGTTGTTCTTGTTGTTTTTGTTGTTCTTGTTCTTGTTGTTGTTGTTATTCTGGTTGTTTTTGTATTTTTATTTTTATATTATTTTTAATTTTACATACTTATTTAAATAAAATATATGCATTTGTACTTTGTGTAATTTATAATTTAAATTAAATAATATTTGAGATAAAAAAAGGATTTATTTGAAAGAAAGAAAAACTATATATACTTTGTAGAGTAAAAATGCATGTACACTTGTTTTTAGATGATAAGTATTTTATATTTATTATTGTTTTTTCTCTACTCTTGTATAAATAAGATAACTAGAAGGTTGAGCTTGTTATAATTTTAAAATATGACTAATGGTAAAATAAAAATAAAAATACATATAAATGTATATTGTTATTGATATAATTAAGAATCTAAGTTTCTTCTATGTATGCAAATATGGATATTGACCTAAAAATCAAATGAAATTCCACTAATCTAATCTATATTATACTACTATATATTAATGAATGCAAATTTATACCCTTCTTTAATCTGAAGTTTGACTTCTTAATTAAATTTTGTAACAATCTAGTTAATAGTATAATATTACTAATTATCTCATTCCACCAATGGTATAAGGAAACTAAAAAGAACAAATAAACCATCATTATAGACATGTAGACATATACATAACATATGTAAAGTCCTTGTTAATATAATAGTTTTTTTTTTCAAAATAAAAGAGAATTTATAATCAAAGAGGACCTATATACAAAACACATTCATATTCTAATATAAGATTTCTTCTTTAGAAACAAGTTGTCCTTCACTATTATCTATTGCTCATAGCTGAAGAAAAACACAATAAAAAAAGAGAGAGGGTAAGTTAGTGAAATTAAGAAATTTATAATCTCAAACAACACACTGAATCAACTAACAATATACAACATAATATATCATTCAAACTGATGATTTAGGCCCAGCGAGAGGCTCAATCACTAGGAGCATGATTATGACTAAAAAGAAACAAAAAAAGTTAGGAAGACACTAATGCAAATGGGCCTAATGGGCTTAAGCTATTGATGACATGGGCCAAAGAGGATGTCAAGATTTGATGGACTTGTACTTGGCTCAGTAAAATAACATTTATTTTTTGGCCATGTACTTGGGCTTTGTTTTAAAAATTCGGCTTCAACTTGGGCTTAAACTTGGGCTAGGATCATGTGAGATCACATAAGATTTTAATTGGGCTTCTAAAGCTCAATGACAACCTAGGTTGTCCACTCTTGGCCAAGAAGCTCTCACATTTAACATAATTTGCACATGTTGCAAAGCATGTAAAATGTGAGTGCAACATGGCACTTGATCCATGAAAGGCACCACACATTAAACACATTAAGCATATGGTACAAAGCATGAAAAGTGTGAGGTGCCACTTGTCCTTTGATCCATGATGTGCGGTTGTAGATAGGAGACATGTGATGGAATTCTTTTTTAATTTCCCTCCATCCTTGGTCAAAACTTGGAGACTCCATCCACTATATATAGGAGTTTCCACGCGATTGTAATTCACTCTTGAATGTTTAGTAAAACTCTACTAAGATTACTTCACAAATTACTTCTTTTGACAGTCAGCTAGCTAGAGCTTCCTCTAGCATCTTTGTAATTTTCTAAAAATAAAATTCGTCTAATGATCATTAATTTTTCTTGCCTAGTGACTCAGGTCCTTATAGATAGTTTAATTAAGCTTGTCCAACGAGCTCTGACTTGCTCAGCGAATGAAAGGACCTAGAACTCTCTATGATTCTATTTTCCACTCTCGCTCGATAGAAGTTGGGCTTATTCAATGAGAGTTTGGCATATCTAACCAATCTGCATAAAACTAGAAACATGATGAATCCTTCTCCTTTATGAAATATCAAATAACTTTATTATTAACTTTTGAAATAATGAATGTCAAACTTTAATTTTGAAATTAAGACTAAAATAATTCATTTAATTAAAATAAAATTCTTTAAATTGTCATACTACTCAAAAGGATTTGACGAAATTATAATTTAAACTTGGATATTTTAAAATTTTAGTTTTTACATTTAAGATAATTTCTTTTAAATAAGTTTTCTTGTTAAGATTCTACGTCTATGTGATACTAATTTTTTATGATAATTTATACAATATATATAATCTTTAATAAAGGTACTTTCAATTTGATGCTCAAACATTAAAAAAAGGATAAAATAAACTTTCAATGTAATTTATTTTATGTTTGTTTATAATGTTCTGCTATTATTATTTATTAAATTCATATAAGTCTATTCTGAATTATTTCTCCCAAAAGTTTGTGTAATAGTCCTCTCTTTGTTTCTTACAAAGAATAAAAATTAGAAAAAATAGTTAAAATTTAAGATAATTATTAAAATCATCTTATTGATTCAGAGTCCAATGTCCTCACCACTACACCATGGGACCTTTGGGTTTTAACCTCTATTATTGATTATTTTATAGATAATTATTAAAATCATGCTACTTTTACTAGTTGTTCTCTTTAATTTTTAATATGTGATTTATTTTATTTATACGTTTACACTTTTAGAAATTAAGTATTCTGGTATAATTTTGAATTTTACATACTTTTTAAATTTTAAACCAATTGAATATTAACCTTAACATAATTATTTTACAATAAAAATAATTTAATAGATTAAAATAAAAAAAATTTGTAAAATTAAAGTTTTCATAAAAGTTAGGAATATTTTTAAATATTTTAATTAAAAATGTGAAAAAAGAAAAATATTGTAGATAAAAATTAAAAAGTCAAAACAGCAATTTAATATAAAAGTATTATAATATCTTTAATAATCTTACACCTTAAGGTAAAATGTATATAATAAAGATGACAATATAGCTTGAACCGCTTCATTTTTCTTCTTGTACATTAATTCATGAGTATATAATTCCAAACATACTACGTCTTTCCAGTTCCTATAATAATTCATTTGAACTCGTTTAAGGAAATATAATAATAATAATAATAATAATAATAATAATAATAATTAAAAAAATTATGCAATCATCTAAAATTTTGTTTAAAAATATACATTTTACATAATAAAAAGAACAAGTAAAGCTGGTTAGGAGGAATATTTTATTCTTGTTCATGACAAAGATAAAACAAAAATAACTACAATCACATTCAACAAAAAAAATCACATTTTTTTCTCTCTCACACACACACACACATATATATATATATATATAAATCAATTTTGTTCAAAAAATAATTATATATTCAATATAAAATTTTTCTTATAAATATTGATTCACCATGTTATATAACATATTGCTAAACCAAATCTTGGAAAGAATTGGTATCTTACACGGGAAAATTGATACTTTTGATCAATTAGAGAGATTACTATTTAACTTGCTCCTCTCATAACACATTACATAAAAATAACAACATAATTTATGTTGACAACAAAACTAACAAGAAACAAAGTGCTTTCCTAAAATTTAGGATTTATTTAAAGAGAAATGACTCTTCAACAAACTATAATAAAACCTTTTTTATTCTCTCTCTTAAACCAGCTTGAAGACTTTAGTCTCGTACCGAATCAATTCAATTTCTCCATCCTTTACAAGATCTCTTAAAAAATGAAAACGCACTCTAATATGCTTCTTCTAACCATGCATTACTGGATTTTTTAAGAGTTTAATTGTTGAACTATTATCACACATGATAGCAGTGCTTTTGTCTTATGCATTGGGTAAATTTCTCACAACTCTCCCTATCCACATTGCTTGACAAGCACTAGCAACAAAAGCAACAAACTTTGCCTTAGTGCTTGAAAGAGTAATGATTGGTTACTTTTTAGACATTCATGACACTGTCCCTAAACTTAACAAGAAAAGGTAACCATAAGTACTTTTAGAATCGTCCTCATCTCCTGCATAATCAGAATTTGTTAATGCAAACAAACCTTCTTTTCCTCCCTTCCAGTAGAATATCCCATAACTAGCTATGCCTTTTAAACACCTTAATATTCTTTTAGCAACTTGCAAGTGTAACCGTGTTGGTTTTGACATATACCTGCTAATGAGACTTACATTGAACATTATATATGACCTTGTAGCTATCAAATACATTAAGCTTCCTACAATTTGTTTGAAGTAAGTGTCATCCACAATCACCCCATCAACATCCCTATTCATCTTAATACCTAGAACAATGAGACTCTTCACATGTTTACTCTCGGACATTGCAAATTTCTTCATAATATCATTTGGATATTTACTTTAGCACATAAAAATTCCTTTTGAAGCGGATATCAGAACAAGATATAAGATCGATTGAAGCGGAACCGATTTAATTTAAAACGGGGTGGCAGTTTTATAAATACTAGAAAGTATTTTAAATCGATTATAGGGGGAACCAATCTAATATATACACATTAGATCGGTTATAGAAATAACCGATCTAATATGTACATATTAGATCGATTAAAAAAACCAATTGATCTAATATGTTTTCTGCACTACAAACTGTGAAAACCCTTTTCACTTTTCAAACTTCATCTTCTCTATTGCGCCTCCATTGGTCTTCTCTCTCGTGCCTCCATTGCTTCTTATTCTCTTCCAAGCACCATTGACCATCGTCGTCGTGCCCTACCACCATCGCACTACGCTTCAACAAGCTTCTTCTTCTCTTCCATGCCATTCATCAACAACCAATGCAACAAGTTAGTGTTTTTTCCCTTCATTTTCTCATGCCTAGGTGTCAACACCCAATTTCGTCCGGTTAAAAAATAAATTTTAACCTAGATAATAATTAGGAAGGAAGTAAAAAAAAACCAAAAAATGAATATTTAATTGAGCATATATATATATATATATATATATATATATATATATATATATATATTTAATGGTCACTGAATCCTTTCAGATATAGACTCTCTTCAATGGAATGGTCATTGATCTCCTTATGTTCACATCAAGGCCCTTTCCAATGGAATGGTCATTGATTCTTTCTTTACATCAAGACCCTCTGCAAGGCAATGGTCATTGATTTTTGTGTCACATCAAGACCCTCTCCAATGGAATGGTCATTGATTTCTTTCTTTACATTGAGGCCCTCTACGAGGCAATGTTCATCCATTCCTTTACATCAAGGCCCTCTACAAGACAATGATTATTGATTTTTGTGTCACATCGAGACCCTCTCCAATGGAATGATCATTGATTTTCTTATGTTTACATCGAGGCCCTTTGCAAGACAATGGTCATTAATTTATTTGTAGCATCGATATCTTCCCCGTAGGACTGGTCACCGATTTCCTTACATATAGGCTCTCTCCTTGGGATTGGCTAAATCTTTCTTTTGGATCACGACCCTCTTCTCTGTCTAAATTGGTCATTGTATCTGTTTGATTTGTTTTTCTCTTTTTTCTTCAAAATCCGGACGAAATTAATGTCTCTATCTTTACCTATATTTTACTATGATATTATGAAAGTCAATTTTCATATTATCTAGTAAAATCTAAGTAAAGATGGACAGTTGTCAACACCCAATTTCGTCCGGGTAAAAAATAAATTTTAACCTAGATAATAATTAGGAAGAAAGTAAAACAAAAACCAAAAAATGAATATTTAATTGAGCATAATATATATTTATACTTTTACTTTTTATCTTATTTTAACTTTATTTTCATCTTGTTTTGTTTTAAATTCGTTTTACTTTATGGTTTTTATTTTACTTTATTATTATTATCTTATATTATTTTTATATCCATTTTGACTTATTTTCTTTATTTTTATTTTGAATTTTTGTCTTTTTCTTTCTTTCTCTTTTTATTTGGTTTCGTTTTTATTTTATTTTTTGGAAATGATATTCAAACATTTATTTTGAACTCAACTTTGACATGGCTGACATGGCACACTATTTTTTATTTTTACATTAATTTTCTTTTAATGAAAGGAAACGGTTGCACGTACGGGAGTTACAATTTTTTTTTTGCCAAAACCAAAGTATTGGTGTTAGAGAGAGAAGGCATAGATAGGGAGAGAGAAAAGGCAGATGGAGTAAAGTGTTGATGTTAGAGAAGCAAAGACGCAATGTTGAGAAAGAGAGAGAAAAGGCATAGAGAAGCAAAGAAGTGTTGTGCTTGCCGGAGAACACAACAGCCACTAGAAGTCATCTACGGTGACGGTTCCACCAGTTTTGGGTTTCATGTGAAAGCTGTGTTTGGAAGTGTTTGCACAGAGAATCAAAGAAGCATCGATATAGGGTTTTTAAAGACTAGGGCTTACATAAATCTTGAAGGGAAACATTATCACCTCACCTTGGTGTAAATCAAATTAAATTACACGTCTTAAATTCTCAACAAAATTCGTTTATCATCCTTACATGGAATCTATTCAAAATTAAAAATGAAATACTGAATCCAGAAGTGGGGAGTGTTGAGATAATATGTGGGGAGTGCCCTCAAAGATATTGGTGTACAGATTTTCAAATTAAAAATGGTACAAACAGCTTTACCCTAACAACATCATCACCTCACCTTGATGTAAATCAAATTAAATTACACTTCCCAAATGCTCAACAAAATTCCTTTATCATCCTTACATGGAATCTAATGTAATTTAAAAATTAAATTCTGAATCCAAAAGTGGGGAGTGTTGAGATAATATGTGGGGAGTGCCCTTAAAGATTTTGGTGTATAAATTTTCAGATTAAAAATGGTACAAACAGTTTTACCCGCACAACATCATCACTTCACCCTGGTGTAAATCAAATTAAATTACATGTCCTAAATGCTCAAAAAAATTCCTTTATCATCCTCACATGGAATCTATTCAAAATTAAAAATGAAATATTGAATCCAAAAGTGGGGAGTGTTGAGATAATATGTGGGGAGTGCCCTTAAAGATATTGGTGTACAAATTTTCAAATTAAAAATGGTACAAACAACTTTACCCTAACAACATCACCACCTCACCTTGATGTAAATCAAATTAAATTACACTTCCTAAATGTTCAACAAAATTCCTTTATCATCCTTACATGGAATCTAATGTAATTTAAAAATTAAATTTTGAATCCAGAAGTGGGGAGTGTTGAGATAATATGTGGGGAGTGCCCTCAAAGATTTTGGTGTACAGATTTTCAGATTAAAAATGGTACAAACAACTTTACCTGCACATCATCATCACCTCACCTTGGTGTAAATCAAATTAAATTACACGTCCTAAATGCTCAGCAAAATTACTTTATCATCCTTACATGGAATCTATTTAAAATTAAAAATGAAATACTGAATCCAGAAGTGGGGAGTGTTGAGATAATATATGGGGAGTGCCCTCAAAGATTTTGGTGTACAAATTTTCAAATTAAAAAATGTACAAACAGCTTTACCCGCACAACATCATCACCTCACCTTGTTGTAAATCAAATTAAACTACACTTCTTAAATGCTCAACAAAATTACTTTATCATCCTTACATGGAATCTATATTCAAAATTAAAAATGAAATACTGAATCCAGAAGTGGGGAGTGTTGAGATAATATGTGGGGAGTGTCCCCAAAGATTTTGGTGTACACATTTTCAAATTAAAAAAGGTACAAACAGCTTTACCCGCCCAACATCATCAGCCCACCTTGTTATAAATCAAATTAAACTACATTTCCTAAATGCTCAACTAAATTACTTTATTATCCTTACATGGAATCTATTCAAATTTACAATTTAAATTCTGAATTCAGAAGTGGGGAGTGGCATTAAAGAATTTGGTCTACAGATTTTCAAATTCAAAATGGTACATACATCTTTATCTGCACAACATCATCACCCGACCTTCATGTAAATCAAATTAAATAAAACTTCCTAAATGCTGAACATTCCTTTATCCTCCTTACTCATATTTATTTTATATTTAAGAATGAAATACTGAATCCATAAGTGGAGAGTCTTAACAAAATATCTAGGGACTGACACCCAACATTTTGGTATACAGACTTGCAAATAAAATATGGCACATACATCATTATCTGCATAACCATGAATAACTGACAACATAAGTGGAGACTATTGTCTAAGAAACTGAGGACTGATCATTAACATTTTGGACTATTTGATGGAATATGACATCTTTTAACAACCATATTTTCATGACAAGTAATATATAGACAATCTTACTTCCATATCCATAACAATTAAATGGCCACAACTATTCTTTATAAAAGCATAAACACAAGAAACACAATTAAATGGCCACAACTGTTCCATATCAATATTTGAGTCATTCCATAAACACAAAAGGCCTACTAGAGTCAACATATAATTTTGAGTAGCGCTACATTGCAGTTAATAAAACCAAAATACAGAGTTCCAAGTAACTTTTCATCAAAAATTCGACAGTAGCTCTGAGGTTGAAGTGGGGACCCATTTCAAAATTAGTGGGGATCTACCTTACGGTTTTGTACACTTATATACTTCACTATAACAAAAATATTTTAATTCAGTCATGTAATTCATTGTGCATTGTAATAAGTATTCAGATCACAGATCTTCACCACGACCTATTGTCTAATAAACAAATCGTAGTACTCCAACACTTCTTGCTTGTGAATGTTGTCAACATCTAGAACCCAAATCCAAATGTATTGTTGCTTGATCTGTTGTAGTTCTTCCAGCAAAAGAAATATGCACATTCTCACTCAATTCATCACATTCAAATAGAATATGTAAAAACTAACTTCTTCAACTTTCTTTATCTTACATTGGTGTATTTGGTCATGCTATTGCCATCAAATTTCTTTTCACCATCCCACAATTCCATCATTTGAAGAACAATAATGCCAATACCTTCTCATGACATCATAATTTACTAGCCATAATGTTTTCGTATGTTACAACTGCAAAGAATTAGGCTTCCATGTCATAGTAAAAAATAATAAGACAAATCAAACAACATTTTTAACACAACACACAATAACACCAACAAATTATAACCAATCAAACACTAACACCCATCTCGTGAAACACCAAAAATTGCTATTGTCCGTCTCCCACCAAATTCCACAACCATCAACTAAATGAACAAAAAATTTGAATAAAATCAGCAACACACAGCCACCAAAATTCCTAAATCCCCAAATGTGCTCGTTGAAAAATTTGGTGTTGCCCAAACACCCACCACTATAAAACACCACAATACGCGAATACACATATGGCCACTACAAAACCACATGACACTGCGTACAACACCACCAACTCAGTAAAACAAAGTTCCACCAAAAATGAAAAAAAAAGTTTTTCCAACAAAGCTCAAAACTTTTCCAATATAAGCAACATTAATGGTGAACGAAGACGGTGGGGGAAACAAATGGGACACAATAACAACAAACTTACAATAAAACGGGCTTGCAGAAGGGCTCGTAACGAACGATGCAAGTCGCTTCAGGTGGAATCGTTGTCGTTGACTCGCTTCTGGTGGAATCGTTGCCGTCGACTCGCTTCCGATGGAATCGTTGTCGTCTAGTATCGTCACCAGTGTCTCCTGTTAAGAAAACAACTTCCCTCTTTGCTTCTCTAACACCAACACTTTACTCTGTCTGTTTTTTTTCTCTCTCTCTTTGTCTTTGTCTCTGCCTTCTCTCTCTAACACCAACACTTTGGTTTTGGCAAATAAAAATTTGTAACTCCCGCACGTGCAATAGTTTCCTTTCATTAAAAGAAAGTTAATGTAAAAATAAAAAATAGTGTGCCACGTCAGCCATGTCAAAGTTAAGTTCAAAATAAATGTTCGAATATCATTTCCGTTTATTTTTATTTTGCTTTGTTTTATTTTGTGCTGTTTGAGTTTAGTTTATTTTAGTGTAACTTTATTTTATTTCATTTTTAGCTTATTTTTATGTTATTCCTTTTCTATTGTTATAAGTTTTAGTCATTTGTTTTAAAAAAGAAAAGTGATGATAAAAAAAAGGGTTAATGAATGGTGCAAGTGATTAAGGTGTCTGCACCCGCCACCAAGTCCTACAGGCATGCGCCATTTTATTTGGTGATGATTAGCTATGTGCAGTCTAGCAACCTCTAATCTCATAGGGTGGCTGAGATGCAGGAAGTAATAGCATGACAGGGGCAATCTTGCTTTTTTGCTTGAGGACTTATGTTCACATGGTTTGAGGATTCAAAAAAAGGGGAGTTACAATCGGATACAAAAGGATGATCCCAAATAGTAATGGGGGACTTTCATTCTAACTCAACAACAATCTAAAAAAAAGAAAAATAAATGAGAGGATGAGAGATCACTGACCGGAAAGGAAGCTTTTGTAAACAAAGAGAATAAAAGAGCTCAAACAAGAAGAAACCAATATTCACACGTTCTCTCAAAAAAGGATATCAGGCAACCGTGAATGAAGATTCGAGAGGTAAGTGTCATCATGCTTTTCGCAACAGAGGAAGAAGAAATGGCCTCGTGCATTAAAGAAAAAGGAAGAAAGAGATGTGTCACCGATGAGTGGTGGTCGGCATCGTCGCCAGTGTCCCTGGCCCGCCGGAATAGGTGCGACGTTGATGATGGTTGTTGTTGGTTTTGTTTTTGAAAATGATATTCAGACATTATTTTTAAACTCAACTTTGACACGGTCGACGTGGCACAACTTTTTTTATTTTTACATTAAATTTGTTTTAATGAAAGCAAACTGCTGCACGTGCGGAAGTTACACAAATTTATTTTTCCAAAATCAAAGATTTGGTGTTAGAGAGAAAATGCAGACCGACAGAGAGAGAGAAAAGGCATTGTTGTTAGAGAAGCAAAGAAGCAGAGAGAGAGAGAGATAAAAGGCAGAGAGAAGCAAAGAAGTGTTGTGGTTGCCGGAGAACACAGTGGGCACTAGTAGTCATCCACAACGACGCTTCCACCATTTTTTGGTTTGAAGTGAAAGCTCTGTTTGGAACTTTTTGCATAGCTAATCAAAGAAGCATCAATACAAGGTTTTTGAAGACTAGGGTACCCAAAGTATGGAAACATAAATATTTAAAATTGGGGTTATTTAATTTTGGATGTCTTTAGTACTATTGGAACATTTATAATTGTCCTAATGTGTGGTTGTTGTTGTTTTTATATGCTTAAGTATTGTACTGAACGTCATTTTGTATTAAAGTTACAAATTAATCAACAGATTTAGAAGTGGTGAGTTATGTACCAATATATGGGGAGTGGAAGTGAAGATTTAGGTACAATGTAATACACAATGTTTTTGCTTCTAAGTCCAGACAACATTATAACGTTACGGTTAATGAAATTCAATTACACTACATAAATACTGTAGCAGTGGGGAGTCTTCACAAAATTTGTGGGGACTAATACCCAACATTATGGTCTACAAATGTCCAAATTAAATATGGCACATACATTATGATGTGCATAATCGTCAATAACTGCACAACATCATCACCTTAAATAAAACTTCTCAAATGCTCAACATTCCTTTGTGATCCTTACTTGGAATTCTTTTAAAATTACAAAATGAAATACTAAACCCAGTGGTGGCGAGTGTTGTTAAAATATGTGGTGAGTACCAGCAAATATTTTGGTAAACAAATTTCCAAATGAAAAAGGGAACATACACCATTATCAACACAAGATCATTACCTCACATTCATGTAAATGAAATTAAATAAAACTTCTCAATTGCTCAACATTCCTTCGTGATCCTTACTTGCAAGCCTTTTAAAATTACAAAATGAAATATTGAACCCAGAGGTGGGGAGTGTTGTTAAAATATGTGGAGAGTACCAGCAAATATTTTGGTAAACAAATTTCCAAATGAAAAAGGGAACATACACCATTATCAGCACAAGATCATCACCTCACATTCATGTAAATGAAATTAAATAAATGTTTCCAATTGCTCCACATTCCTTCGTGATCCTTACTTGGAAGCCTTTTAAAATTACAAAATGAAATACTGAACCCAGATGTGGGGAGTGTTGTTAAAATATGTGGGGAGTACCAGCAAATATTTTGGTAAACAGATTTTGAAATGAAAATAGGAACCTACACTAGTATCTGCACAAGATCATTACCTCACATTCATGTAAATGAAATTAAATAAAACTTCTCAAATGCTCAACATTCTTTCGTGATCCTTACTTGGAATTCTTTTAAAATTACAAAATGAAATAGTGAACTCAGTGGTGGGGAGTGTTGTTAAAATATGTGGGGAGTACCAGCAAATATTTTGGTAAACACATTTCCAAATGAAAAAGGGAACATACACCATTATCTGCACAAGATCATCACCTCACATTCATGTAAATGAAATTAAATAAAACTTCTCAAATGCTCAACATTCCTTCGTGATCCTTACTTGGAATT
>Ga0214545_1004260_pt1 | contig 26890 bp, 30 predicted proteins | sample CNSS4metaG_FD_160064 | JGI IMG/M metagenome (GOLD analysis project Ga0214545, IMG submission 160064) | Root nodule microbial communities from cowpea collected in UCLA plant growth center, Los Angeles, California, USA - CNSS4 | ecosystem: Host-associated > Plants > Roots > Nodule | place: USA... | reverse complement strand
GCAAGTGGACTCCAAATTATGAAGGCCCGTATGTGGTGAAGAAAGCATTTTCTGGTGGGGCACTAATTCTCACAAGGATGGATGGAGAGGAGTTACCGTTACCGGTCAATTCTGATGCGGTCAAAAAAATTTATACATGATGATTCCTTGATAGGAAGTGCTATTAGGGGATATTGACATTGTCTCCAAATTTTGTTGTATTCTGCTTTGTTTTTCATTCAATAAACACCATTTAGTTCTCTCCATAAATTTAAAGCAATGAATGTCACCCTGAGTTCATAAAGAGAATAATAAACAAAAAGAAGGGAATAAAAGTATGTGGATACCAACGAGGCATCACAAGTACATTCACTAAGAGCAGACTCATTTTTGGAGGGTGTCGTGGAAAAAAAATTAATAAGTAAAAAGGCAAAAAATAAAGCCGCCTATAAATTTTATCCATGCATCCATGCATTTATGCATCCTCACTACATTACATCATTTGCCTAAAGATTGAATCTTGCCGGCTAAGCATTCAAGCAGTGTTTGCTGACACATCAAAATCAAACTTCGGGTTCTCCTTTCATATATAGACATTCTCCCCTTAGTTTTCTTATGTTTACATCAAGGCCCTCTCCGATGGAATGGTCATTGATTTTCTTTCTTTACATCAAGGCCCTCTCCGATGGAATGGTCATTGATTTTCTTTCTTTACATCAAGGCCCTCTTCGATGGAATGGTCATTGATTTTCTTATGTTTACATCAAGGCCCTCTCCGATGGAATGTTCATTGATTTTCTTTCTTTACATCAAGGCCCTCTCCGATGGAATGGTCATTGATTTTCTTATGTTTACATCAAGGCCCTCTGTTATCAGACCCATGCCTGCTATGCTATCATGGTTTTGTATTGGGAATGATCTGTAGCATGGTCATGATGGCTGAAGGAGCAGGAAGCAACATTTGCTCTCAGCCTTGTCCCAAATTTCGAGATTGGGAGGTGCAGAGAGTTACGTAATAAAAAGGGGAAGATTCATGAGAGGAAGGGTCTTTTTTTTTTTGGGGATTACTAGAGAGAGGGGTTTGGGCACTAGAAATCAGTGAGGGAGAGAAGGAGTCAAATTTGAAAACGGAAGCAAAGCTGTTAATGCATTAAGTTTTATTTTCAAGGTAGGTGTTCTTAACTTCTCCTTAGCTTATGTTACCGTGACTTGATGTTGCTATTGATGTTCATGGGTGTATGAATTAGAGCTTATGTTAACATGACTTGATATTGATGTTCATGAATGTATGGATGAAAGATGGTTTGAGATGAGTATAGTTACATCTGTTATTCATTTTGTTTATTCCCATCGCACCTGGGTACAGTAAAGAACAGAGCACAATGTTTTTTATTTTTTTTTTTATTTTTTATTTTTATTTTATCTGCCATTGTTAAAATATGTTCTTGTTTGGGTGTTACTGCTGTCCGAATGAGTCCGAATGAGTGCTGGAAAATAACCTCACCCTCAATCTCAATCTCTCTCGCCACCATCATCTTTCCCTCATCACCTTCTACCTGCAAGAAATTGCCAAACCAGAACCCAAACACATCAACAATTATATTTTGCAGAACACATTTTCACTAACTTTCTCGTTCACCATCATCTTCATGTCACACCTGCATATAAAAAAAAGGGACATAGACCCGAAAGCAGTACTCACATGGTCATCCACACTACTGTCCCATCATCCTTCGTTGTCCACTCATCCTTTCATTTTCACTCCACTCCCATTATTTCTGCACAACAAAAACTCTCCCATCATCACCCTCATCATAAGCCCGCACCAGTCCGCCATTAACGAACCTTCATCACTAAATAGCAGATTCAATTTTGGACTCTTATTCTGCACTACAACCACACCCATTCTTCATCATCAATAGAAACCACCTTGTTTTTGTTACAACCCATCCCTACGATTCGTCATCACAACCCAACACAAATCGAAAAAGTGAAACCACAGGAGGAAGGTGGTGGCAACTGGCATCTCGGACGGTGCTCTTTGTAAGTGGCAGTGGCGCCGTGGCGGCAGTCTAGGCCGCGGCGGTTGGAGTTGACGAACACGAGGCTGGACCGACATGGTGTGCGACGGCGGAGCTCCAGGATCTGGTCCTGTCTTGCGCGAGAGAAGAAACGACGATGGAGACGATTTGGGAAGCTGAGTTCCCGTCGGCGATGCTTCTGGTGGAGGCTGGCGTCGACGGCGGTGCGTCTCGCCGGCCGTGGGACTTGCGGCAGTGGCACCTGCGGCTGGAATCTTGTGGGTCGGGAGAAGAGAAGAAAAGCTGTCGTTGGTGAAGTGAAGAGAAGGGAGGCTTGAATTAAAATTAGGTTTCAAAATCAGCCCACCCCTGCTCATTGCACCTCCATCTTTATCTTTCACACCCTCACACCCTTTTTGCTTTAGGAACTCCTTCGCGCAACCCCCTTTTTTATCTGTACACCTCCATTCATTTGTTCTGTTTTTGTTGTGTATTTTTTATCTGTTGCACCCCCATTTTTAATCCCTACGCACCCCGCTATTTTTAATTTATGCAGTTTCACACATTCTCTTTATCCCTGCGCACCCCTTGTTTTTAGTTTATGCAGTTTCACACATTCTCTTTATCCCTGCGCACCCCGTGTTTTTTGATTACTGTAGCTTTACAATTTGTGTTACTTGCTCATTTATTGCAGCCCTTTGTTTCACTACGCATACACCTCCCAACTTTCTCTTCCTCGCGCACCTTCATAATTGCTAATCCCGCACCCCTGCACACACTTTTTACTCTTATTTTGGGTTTGTTTTATAGTTTATTTACTGCACCCCCACCCTTAATAAACACACCTCATTTACTTCATGTACCTCCCACTAATTACTCATATACTTTCATATTTTGTTTTCTACTTTCATCTTTTAATTAAATTGTCTTTTTTTTATTATTAATTTCTTATTTATTTATTTATTTATCTTTTATTATTTTATTTATTTTCTTTTCTTTTTATTTATAAAAAAAAATATTTGAAAATTATCAAAAATTGCAAAAAATAGAAAAGTAAAAAAAAAGGGGTAAAAATACTCTCTTTAACTTTATTGTGTCTGTCCGGTCGCTCACACTGTGTGACACTTACTTTCTACAAAATACCAAAAATAGTTTCTTTCTCTTTTAGTGTTTGTTCGACCGCTCGCGTCGTGTGACACATATTTTCTAAAAAATTCAAAAAACCCAAAAATATACAGTTTTTAAAATATAAAAATATCAATATTTTCAAACAAAAAATGTCGTTTTAAAGAACTACGTAACCCTGATTTCTCATTTTTAATGAGAATACGTAGGACCAAGGTCAATCCTTGTCGGGCCCAAAAAATTAAAAATATATATTTTTGTTTCTTTCTAATATTTTTGGCTTATTATTTTTGGGGAAAATTAATATTTTGAAAACCATATCAACTTTGCATTTTTAATTAAAGGTACCGCCCTCGGGCCGGCGTGGTAGGGTGCTAACACCTTCCTTACGCGTAACCGACTCTCGAATTCAAAAGATGGTTTTTCGTAGACTTGTCTTATCTTTATGGTTTTCCATAGTTTTCCAGAATACCTATGGTGGCGACTCCCAAATCTTTTTTAAACCTGTTTTCTTTTTTCAGTTCGCCTTCCCGTCTTGATTCCGGTTGCGACAACACTATTTAGATTACTCTTGTCTTTAAAAGTGCTTTTCTCGTTGTCATAGTCCTAGTTTTGTCACATATTTACTCCCTTTGGTTTAGCCCTTTCTTGATTTTGGTGCTTTTTTAGTTTGTCTTTAAATTTCCCTTGTTTTGTCTTGGAGTTTTCCTTTACTTGGCCTCCTGAGTTGAGCTTAGATTCGTTACGTCTTTCACTTTGATGTTGAATTCTGGATGGATTGATTGGAGTTTTTTTGCAGAACTAAACAGGAACTTGAGTGCGAGTGAGTACACTTTGCAAGTGAAACACGAGTGGAATTGAGTGTAAACACGTAAGGAGTGGTGAGGCCCATTTGATAATTTTATCCACATTACTTTTGCTAACCACTTATTGTGTTTTGTGTTAGTTCTTGCTTTCTCTCTTTCCCTGCAAGAATTAGGAATTCTGAGCACTCCAGAATGTTCCATACACGTTCGACCTTGATAGAAGATATCAACTTCATTGTGTGTAGAATTATCAGGTTAAATAACAAACTTGGGAATCTTAGAAGGGAGCACTATGAAGATAGACGATCATTGCCAAAACAAGTGTTGTTAGGTGCACCAAGTGTTAAGGTTATGGACCCGAAAATTATCAATGTCCTAATTGGAATGCCAAGTACATGACTGTTCAAGAACTCTAAGATTACATTGTACACTTAAAAGAGGTGAAGAGGAGTGTTAGAAAAAAGCTCGAAGTCAAACAAGCGCAACAAGCAAAAAGGGAACATGAAAAGGCGGAAAGAACACTAAAGGAAATATGGGAAAAGGCCAGCCCAGGGATGAGATCAATGGTGAAATCCACATCCCTGCTTGGCGGTAACTCTGGGATTTTGTCAAGGAAGACATTCGCGTATTCATCTACCACAAGAATCAGACTAATATTCTCTACAATACTCTTCTTCTCCGTCTGAGCTACTATCATAAAAAACGTAGCCCCCGCTTCAATCTCCTTCTCTGCTTGGTTGGATGATATTAATTCCAGTCCTTCTGCATCTGGAAACACCACCCTGCATTGCCCACAATCAAGCACCACATGGTTGCTGGCCAACCAATCCATACCCAGAATCACATCTAACCCCTTTATTGGTAAGCAGATGAGATTCACCTTGAACCTGCGGCTGGCCACCTCTATAGGGCATCCCACACAAACAGATGTGGTGGATACCTCTCCAAACGCTGGTGTCACAACTATTAACTCGCATGCCAGCTCTCGCATCACTAGACTGAGCCTCTCACGCATTCATTGGATACGAATGAGTGGGTAGCTCTTGAGTCATAAAACACAACAACCTCATGGTCAAATAACAAACAAGTAGTCTACACTAGGTTACCTGAATGGGCGGCCTCGGTAGTCGTCAAGGCAAAAACACGACCAGGGGCTTTAGGTCGATCCCCTACTGGTTTCTTCGCTGGTGCACCTCCAACTAGTTTTCTATTCGGGCAGTGTCGTGAAAAATGGCTTGTCTGATCACAAACATAGCACTTGCCAGTGCTACCACCACCAACACCACTAGAACTGCCTGAGGGTTTTGGACAATCCCTCCGATAATGCTCTCCACCACAGTTGTAGCACTATAGTTTCTTAGCTGAGCTCTGTGGCCTATCATACGACTTCTTCTGTTGCCGTGAATCCGAGGTAGTCTTCTGTGGTCAAGCCCCTTTGTTGGGCCCATCTCCAGCTGCTCTACAACCTTGGTCTGCTCCACCAAAACTGGGAACTCCCTGATCCGGAGAGGTACAATAAAGCGGCGTAGCTCATGTTTCAACCCGCCTTCATATTTTCGGCATCTCCACTCCTCGGTAACAGTAGGTGTGTAGAACCTGGCCAAATATTCAAACCTGTTTGTGTATGCCTGCACAGTTAGGTTCCCCTGCTGGAACGTGAGGAATTCTGCCTCTCTCTCATGCCTGGCACTGGCTAGAAAATATTTTTCCAGAAATCTCTCTGAAGGAAGTCCAGGTAACCTCCTCACCCGAGTCTGCATGAGCTGCTACATGCCTGCCCACCAGTATTCCATATCAGCTATCAACAGGAAAGATATGAATGAGAGCTTCTAGGGGTCTGTACAATCAATCACCTGACAAATTTTCTCGCACTCTTTAAGCCAAGCATCGACTTCATCTGGAGAAGATTTGCTTGCAAATTTTGAGGGCTTATGCCTCATAAAATCCTCCATCGACACCAGACGTGTGGGTGCTACCACGGCTCGAGGTTGCGCTGCAATGGGCTGCATCGCATCTACCATCTGATGTATCGCCTACACGATCTCATCAGCCCCAGCATTATTCCTCCTCCTCCTATTTGCCATAGCTTGAGCACGCCACATATAACTGTTCACATCAAACAGCTTGGTTAAGACTTCATACTAAAAGTCAGATAACAACCAATGATCAAAATGATCTCACAAGCACACGCACGGTAAGCTCACTCCCCATAGACCCTAAAAATCATTTTGAAAACAAAGCTCTGATACCAAATGTAACATCCTACTCGGATATTACGAATTTAATAAAAATAAAATAGAAGTACACGTCGGCATCATTTATTAAAACCTCATTTTATAATAATACCACGTTTCCCAAAACACAGGAAAATGTAAAATTTCATTAAATTACCAGAAGTTCATAAATACAAAACTGTGAATTTAGTCAAATAGGCCATGAGCCTTTACATCATATATTAAAAATAGAGTTACCAAAAACATGAACATAAAAATCCCCCATTATCAGCCCCTCTCTATAGCTAAGCCTCACCAGCTCCACCTGTATCATCACCTGTTCACGTGTACCGCGTACACGATCATCGCCAAACACAAGTAGATAGGGTGAGCTAAGAGATAAAGCATACAAAAATATATATACCAAATATATATATGCATCTTTAACAAATACAAATAATAAACAACAACACAAATTCTTTCTTTATGCTACATGGCACAACCATATCAAGTATCCTTTCTTTTCCCATTGTATCTTACTCTATTTACATCACATGGCCACCACCATGTACACCGATGCACCTAATGGAAGTCACGTTACCTTCCCTCCACATGGCCACCACCATGCATAATAGGTACATTAAAACCTCGTTCGAGTTCTTCTTATGGCCACAACCATGTATGCAGTGTTCTATATCTTCTATTGAGTATCTCTAGGTGCCTTGCTGCCACACCTATCGGCCACAACCGATAGAGTATGTGTGGAAACCATGCTACGGATCACACACCGTAACGCCAAGTGGAGTTCCCAAATACGAACATAGTCCGTAACGTCCCAGGACTACCAAACTCATCAGCAACCACTGAGGAGGACAATCCATTTAGACCCATCCGTACTGGCCACAACTAGCACACTCACACCGGCACACTCGCCAACCCGAGCCACAACTCAAGGTTCCTCATGTTCATCCGCTATCCTAAGCCACAACTCAAGGATACGTTCCGGGCCACAACCCATGGAACACCAGCAAGCCCACCATCAGGATTTCTTTAGAAGCCTTATAGACCACTCCTTACAATTTCCATCAATACAACAATAACTCAGGCCTTGAACACTCAGTAACACCTTTGCTCACTTAGGCCAAAAGCCTTTGTTACGCCAATCCAGCCTATCTCGCTTAAGCTAGATCCACTAGCTTGGGCGAGCCTCTAGAAGGTCTGTAGAACACGTACTCTCGCTTAAGCGAGCTCACCCTCGCTTGGGCGAGACCCTCGCTCGCCCAAAATCATAACTCATCTCGTTCAAGCGACGAGTTCTACCAAACAGCACAAGTCATCCTCGAAATTTCGCCTAAGCGAGAGACTCTCGCATGAGCGAGACGTCCCCAATAGCCCCCTTCAACATGCGCGTATCCTCGCCTGAGCGAGACACGCTCGCCTAAGCGAGATGACCTGTTGCTCAGGACCAGACCCCCTCACCTACGCGAGATGATCGCGTAACACAAGGATTTCCCCTTTGCCACTCTCGCTTAGGCGAGCCTGGCTCGCCTGAGCGAGAAATGCAGACCCCCAAATCTGTTCATGCACACACACCAGCAACCATGCCCAATTCAACATTCCAAAACATACCAGAACAGTGTACACATATTGCAACAACACATAGGCATAATTCTTGACTCTAAAAGGTTCTCAAACTTCCAATTTAACAAAATTTTCATCCTAGCTCGTGCATGAACCCATTATATTCAGAAACTTAGGTTACACTTTCAATAAAATAGTACCAAAATCATAAACCCCAAATCTCACCCCTTACAGCACGAATTCATGGTACAAAACATATCAGAATCGCAAACATACGATGGTTTAAACGAAAATACGGATTCAGCTCCCCTAACCTGAAATTTTCCTTTGCTTAGACAATTGCCGAACATTGGGAATCTCTCCTTGATCACTAGGCAGCCCAACACCTTCCCTTCACTATACTCTCAAATACCAAAACCCCTCTCAAATTTTCGCACCCTTGCAGCACCTTCAGAAAATAGCTTCTCTAAACCCCTCTTCCTTCCTATCTGGCCCCATTTGCTAGGTTTCTCTTCCCCTTTTCATATTCTCGCCATACCCATTTTCGCAAAAAGAGAACTAAAGGTGTTCCATCAAGATTTGAACCCATGACCTTCACAACGCCAAGTCAAAGTTAAACCACTAGGCCAACTTATATTTCTTGCTAACACACACAATTCAAGCATTATCTCATACACAAATGTGGCCCAACATACTATTAAAATAATAATAAAAAAAATACACACAATTGGCACACATAGGACTCGAACCCAAGTCCTCTCACACAAGCCAAGTACTCTCAACCATTTGAGCTAGTACTTTTCCACGTCATACATAACAGAATTTAATGTCATAAATGCACTACTCTCTCGCATTTATTAATTAATCATTTATTTAATTAATTAAATTCCTCGGATCTTACAATCCACTTGCTTTGTGATAGTGGCCCAAGAGAAGATGATGAGTACAGAAGAGAAGATCAGTAAAATACCAGTGGTGGATGAATATGCTGATGTTTTCCCAGATGAGAGACTCGAGTTACCACCCAGTAGGGATATAGATTTCTCAATTGATCTAATCCTTGGAGCAGGGCCAGTGTCGGCAACACCGTATAGAATGGCACCGACAGAACTAATAGAGTTGAAGAAGCAGATCGAGGACTTGCTAGAGAAGAAATTTATCAGATCTAGTGCCTCACCGTGGGGAGCTCCGGTGTTACTGGTAAAGAAGAAGAATGGGAGTTCTCGGTTGTGCGTCGATTATCGACAGTTGAATAAATTGACGATAAAGAACAAATACTCGCTGCCGAGGATTGATGACTTGCTCGATCAGTTGAGAGGGGCAGGTGTGTTCTCTAAGATCGATTTAAGGTTTGGCTATCATTAGATCTTAGTCAAGCCAGAGGACGTTCAGAAGACAACTTTCCGATCGAGATATGGGCATTATGAATATGTTGTGATGCCATTTGAAGTGACCAATGCTCTAGCTGTCTTCATGGATTATATGAATCGAATCATTCGCCCCTATCTGGATAAGTTTGTAGTGGTGTTCATAGATGATATTCTCATCTATTCTCAAAATAAGGAGGAACACGTAGAACACTTAAGGATTGTACTGGAGGTATTGAGAGAACACCACCTGTACGGTAAACTGTCAAAGTTTGAGTTTTGGTTGGAAGAGGTACAGTTTCTAGGGCACGTTATCTCTTCACAGGGTATTGCAGTAGACCCAAGCAAGATTGAGACAGTGCTGAAGTGGGAAAGACCTCAGATAGTAACAGAAGTCAGAAGCTTCTTGGGGCTGGCAGGGTATTACAGGAGATTTGTAGAGGGGTTCTCTAAAATGGTGAGTCCATTAACTCAACTCACTAGCAAAGATCAACCCTTCTCTTGGACCAATAAATGCAAAGAATGCTTCGAGGAGATGAAGAGGAGGTTGACAATAGCTCCAATGCTTGTTATTCCAGATACTAGTAAAACGTTTGAGGTATACTTCGATGCATCTTACCAGGGTTTGAGTTGTGTACTGATGCAGGAGAAGAGGCCAGTGGCCTATGCTTCTAGACAGCTAAAGGTACATGAGAAGAACTACCCTACCCATGATTTAGAGTTGGCTGCTGTAGTGTTTGCTCTCAAGACATGGAGACACTACTTGTATGGCTCCCAGTTACAGGTTTTCAGTAATCACAAAAGCTTGAAATACTTGTTTGATCAGAAGGAGTTGAATGTGAGGCAGCGACGATGGATGGAGTACCTCAAGGACTATGATTTTGAGTTGCTTTACCATCCTGGTAAAGCAATTGTTGTTGTGGATGTCTTGAGTCGGAAAAGGATGCATATCTCAACCATGATGGTGAATGAGCTATAATTGATTGAGAAGCTCAGGGATAAAAACCTGGTATACAGTTGAGTGAAGATTCCATCAGATGCAGTGTTCTGACACTGACCAATGATGTATTGAAGACCATCCATGATCAGCAAAAGAACGATGCTGAGCTACAACAGTTTATGAGTTGGATAGGAACTGAGAAAGGAAAGGATTACATGATGGGATCAGATGGTATCTTACGGTTCAGAGATAGAGTTTGTGTGCCGGAAAACTAGAGGTTGAGGAAGAAAATTCTAAAGGAGGGACACAAAAGTCGTCTTAGCATACACCCAAGTATGACTAAGATGTACCAGGACCTGAAACAGTCCTTCTGGTGGAACGTGATGAAAACTGATGTTGCCAACTTCGTAGCATCATGCTTGGTATGTCAGAAGGCCAAGATTGAACATCAGCGACCAGGGGGTACACTAGAGCCGTTAGACATTCCTTAGTGGAAATGGAATAGTATTACCATGGACTTCGTGACTCATTTGTCGAGGTCTATTAAAGGGCATGATTCAATCTGGGTAATAGTGGACAAATTGACTAAGTGTGAACATTTTCTCGCCATTAACTAGAAGTGGTCATTGGATAAGTTGGTCAAGTTGTACGTGCGAGAAGTGGTCAGGTTGCATGGTGTGCCAGCTAGCATAGTATAAAACAGAGACCCGAGATTCACATCTCATTTTTGGCAGTCTCTACAAGCAGCGCTGGGGACCCAATTGAGGATGCGTTCTGCATATCATCCACAAACTGATGGGCAGTCAGAGCGAACAATCCAGTCTTTAGAGGATTTGTGTAAGACCCGAGAATATTAAATAGTTAATTAAATAATTATTTAATAAATGCGGGTAATAAAAGCATTTAAGGCATTTAATGCAGTAAGTTATGATGTGGAAAAGTACTAGCTCAAGTGGTTGAGAGTACTTTGATTGTGTGAGAGGACTTGGGTTCGAGTCCTATGTATGGCAATTGTGTGTTATTTTGATTTATGCATTATTTTGATGATATACTTGAATGCTTGATGTGATAGTAAAATCCTAAAATTGTAGGAGTTATCACAAATATGAATTGATTGATTTGGTTATGCTCTTGATCTGGTGATTGATAGGTTGTGGGTTCAAGCCTTGCTAAGAACCAAATTAAACTCTCTTTTTGGCTTAATTTTATTTTTGCATGGAATTTGAAAAGGGCAGCATAACCTAGTTGTCTAATGGGCTAGAAAACTAGATTAAAATTTCATTGAATAGCTATTAAACCTCTTTTATGGTAATTTTTGTTTTGGTGGAGAAAACGAGTAATTAGAATGGAAATAAGTTAGAGAGAGAGTGAATTAGTGAAGGGAGAGGTGTTGTATTGCGTGTGAACCTTGGACAGAAGGATTATGGTGAATTGGGGCTGATTGCAAAGGGGGAGTGAGAAGGAGAAACCATCGTGGGAGCAAAGGCAAGGAAGCTTTTGGATTAGAGATACACACACTAATTTGAATTTGAAGCGAATTCCATGTAAGGGGAGTTGTTTCTACGTGTTTTTAGTTGTAATCCTTATACTGAGCTTGTATGATCGCAATTGTATGATTACCATTCTGTTTGCACTGTTTTATTAGAGTTTCTGGATTTTTCCCAGAAACCGCCTGGCGGCCTAACCCCTGCCGTCAGGCGACACATAAGAGGTGTGCCTTGTTCTTGATTCTGCCATGAACCGCTTGGCGGCGATGAAGATCTGCCAAGCGGCGCGACATTGTGCGCGTGTTTCTTTTGATTTGCTGTGTGCGTAGGGGTCAATGGGACTTCTGATTGTGATTTTGGGTATGATGCTATGAGTCAATAGTATGAAACTGTTAGAATTGGGGTTTCTTATGGTGCTTTGGAAAACTCTTTATGAATAACCATGGATGGAGTTGGGGGTTTTGGAATCGGTAGAATCAGAATTTGAATTATTGTGGTGCATAGTAGGTGCGACTTAGGGGAAATAATGTCATAGGAAGTTGGGTGGGTAAACCATGAGAGAATTATTGTGTGGTATTGAATTTGGAGGCTGAATTGAGTCATGGACGTCTTGAGCAAGTCGCGGGGGCAGTGGCACAATGTTGCATTGAGTTTGGTTGGTCGTGAGGGAAGAGGCTGTGAGTGATATTGGAAATTAAAGGGGGACACAGTAAGATATAATATACTTATGTAAGTGAGTATGGGAATAGAAAGAGGTTTGATGGTATGACTATGTGATGGGTGTTGATAGACGTGTTAAGGAAAGAAAGAGGGAAGGATAACATTAATTAAGAGTTTAGGTGTTGGAAGCATAGTACCTTGCATATGTGTTATTAAATATATGTGATTATGATTTATGAGCTTTTGGTGTCCTTAGTGACTTGTAAGCTTAAATAAAAGACATATGATTATGCAATATTGTGTGGGACAACACTCATGGCAGTATAGTGTGAGTGGAGTATGTGGTGAAGAGGTGTGACATTATTCTTGAACAATGCTATTTAGGTAGCGAATGGTGTGCCTTGGGTACTGGTGTAGTGATTAATATTGATAAGAGAATGAAATAACTTGAGCATGAGAGACAGGAATTTAAAGTGATGGTGGAGTGGCTAGAAACTAACAGACCCTGATAAAACAAAGGTGCAATATACTGTAGAGCATTCTGGATTGCAGAACTAACCAATTTAGGTGCCAAAACCAACACCAAGGAGTTTCTGATATGGCGCCTGGCGGCCTACTGATACTCGCTAGGTGATAGGAACTGCAAGAGGGATCCCTACATCGCGTGGTGCTTGGCGGCAGGGTGAGCCCGCCAGGCGGTGACTGAAAGACAATGAGGGCTAGAGGGTGCTGGCGCCTGGCGGTGGGAAGGTACCGCCAGACGGTCTGGATCAGTTTCGCCTGGCGACGCTAGGTGTCGCGGCGGGCGACAATCCTACAGTCTATGGCTTGTTTTCGTCATTTTTTAGCAATGTTGCTATACTTGGATCGAGAGATGCTGTGCCATGAGCGGGTAGGTTCATGGATGGTGGTTAACATGTAATGATATGAGCGGAGAGGTTCATATCCAGTTACTCTCATGTGGGGATACGAGCGAGGTAGGTTCGTATGTTCTGTGCTCACGTTCGAGAGATGCCACGTGCGGGGAGGTACGGGGCTGGAGGATTACATGTGTTGGACTACGGGCGGGTAGGTCCGTAGAGTAGGACTATGAGCGGGGAGGTTCGTAGAGCAGGACTACTAGCGGGGAGGTTCATAGAGGCAGGACCACGAGCGGGCAGGTTCGTGTGAGCATCATAGTATCGAGTCCAAGGCTAACCTTTTGTGTGAATTGAAGGCTATACAACCTTGGGGTGAAGGTTCTTGCCAAGAACTAAGTAGGTTGGACTAGACGGGTGTATGATTTATCTGATACTAATATATATATATATATATATATATATATATATATATATGCTATTTCTTTATTTTCTCAACTCAACCTTTTTGTTTGTGTATGGCGATGATCATGTGATTCGTTACACAGGAGCAGATGTGGATACAGGTGATGCTGAGGACGCTCAGGCGACGGAGTGAGGGCTAGCTTGGGGATTAGAGCTAGGAGTTTTCATCTTATATTTATGATGTTTTATTTATGATTAGGGATTTTTTTTGGAAATTATAACATCATTATTATTGCTATCTTATAATTTTGGCACGTGTTTAAATATTTGAAAATTTTTCTGCGTTTGGGAACAATATTATCGTGACGTTCTTTTCATTTTATTTCATTTTATTTATTTATTTATTTAAAAATTGGTAATATTCCTTAGGGATGTTACAATTTGTTACGAGCTTGTGTGTTGGATCATATGGAAGGCTAGAGTGAGATGCTTCCATTGGTGGAGTTCACGTACAATAACAGCTACCACTCCAGTATAGGCATGGCACCATATGAGGCCCTATATGGGCGACGATGCAGGACACCGCTATGTTGGAACCAGGATGGTGAATCCCTGGTATTGGGTCCAAAATTTCTGCAGTAGACTTATGAGAAAGTCAAGACAATTCAGAAGAATGAAAGCTACATAGAGCAGACAGAAGTCATACGCAGATAAGAGGAGGCGGCCTTTAAAGTTTGAAGCTGGGGGCCATGTATTCCTCAGAATGACATCGACGACAGGTATTGGAAGGGCCATCAAATCAAGGAAGTTAACTCCGAGGTTTGTTGGGCCCTATCAGATATTGAGGAGGATTGGCGCTGCAGCTTATAAGATCGCCTTGCCACCGCACTTGGCGAATCTGCACAATGTGTTTCATGTCTCTCAGTTAAGGAAATACATAGCAGATCTGTCTCATGTTTTGGAGTCAGATGAAATGCAGATCAGGGAAGACTTGACGGTGAACACCGGACCAGTGCAGATTCTAGACTCGCAAGTGAAGAAGTTGCAGGGGAAGGAGATCAGGACCGTAAAAGTGCTTTGGGATGAGGCTACTCAAGAGATGATCTGGGAGATAGAGGATCGCATGAGGCAATCCTATTCGTACTTGTTTCCTAGTAAGTCCTAATTTTCAAGGATAAAAATCTTTAAAAGTGGGGGGAATGTAAGACCCGAGAAAATTAAATAGTTAATAAATAATTATTTAATAAATGCGGGTAATAGAAGCCTTTAAGGCATTTAATGTAGAGAGCTATGACATGGAAAAGTATTAGCTCAAATGGTTTAGAGTACTTGGTTTATGTGAGAGGACTTGAGTTCAAGTCTTATGTATGCCAATTGTGTGATATTTTAATTTATGCATTATTTTGATGATATACTTGAATGCTAGACGAGATAATAAAATCCTAAAATTGTAGGAATTATCACAAATATGAATTGGTTGAATTGGTTGTGCATTTGGCTTGGTAAGTGATGGGTTGTGGGTTCAAACCTTGCTGAGGACAAATTCATTCTCTTTTTGCCAAATTTACTTGGCATGAATATGAAAGGGTTTAGGAACCCTAGTAGCTAATAGAGAGGCAACGTAAGGGCTGAAAAAATATTCGGTAAAGGGTATTGAATAACCATTAAAACACATTTTAACTTAATTTTCGTTTAGGGTGTTAAAGGGTAATTAAGAGTGGATTGATTTTGAGAGAGAGAGAGAGAGAGTAATTAGGGTGAGAGAGAACTGTGGTGTGAGTGTTGGGCAGCAAGTTTTGTCATATTGGCACGTACTACAGAGAAGAATTGGAGTGGAAAACCAGTTTTGGGGTTGTAAGCAAAGAACAAGAGTGTTTTGGGTTAAAGACACATCAAATTCACGTTTTAGCAAGGAATCCAAGTAACGGGGTTGTCTCTTACGCTTTTATTTCTCTTTCAAATAACTGTGCGATGCCATGAGTCAATATATGATTTTTCTCACACTGTTTCTACATTGTTTTGAGGATTTCTGGGTTTTTCCCAAAAACCACCAGCTGGCGGCTCAATCCTTGCCGCCAGGTGACACATCAGAGGTTAGTGTTGTTCTTGATTTTTCCAAGAACTGCCTAGCGGCGATGAGTATCTGCTAGGCAGCGCGACACGGTTCGCGTTCTTTTTTATTGTTTTGATGCTGGTTGTGCGAAATGTCAATTGATTTCTGGAATTCGATGTGTGTATACCCCATTGGGTGCTTTGCTGATATGAAACTGATTAAAAATTGGGTTATGGTAGTGTTTTAGACACACGCGTGCATGTTAAACCATGATCATATGGCAAGGGTGGAAGGAAACGAAAATTGGATTGAATCAAGAGAGGAAAAGATCAAGAAAATCTTATGAATTGAATTAAGAACAAAAAGTTAGTCTCTTATATTATGCATTGTCACATTATGGTGTGTTTAGCATCAGGGATGGATATTGGTCATGGGCTAACATACTCGTAGGTATGGAGAAGCCTAGGTTTAGGCTGGTTCTGGTGTACCCTTGGCGGCGCTAGGCTTGCTGCCAAGCGATGGCGAGGCATTGGGGATGTTTTACGAGTTTAGGTAGTGGAAAATGAAGAGGAAACCTAGGTGAGTGATTGGTATTGGAAGTTAACTGATGAAATAGGAAAGGACACCCTACCTATGGTAAGTAAGTATGTGATGGTAAGAGGTTTGAAAGTATGAGTGTGTTATGGTGGGTTTGTGGGAATGTTAATGCAAGAAAGAGGGAATCATAATTCTCAATAAAAGTTTCAAGTTTGGAAAGCATAGGTTGGCTTGAGAGTGTATAATTGGAACGTGAGATGGTGTGTCTTAATGAATTGAGGTATAAGCTATGACTTGTGTAAGAGAAATCGAGAGCTAAATATGTCGAAGTCGTAATACTGTTTGGCTTGGCGCTCCAAGAAAGGGTCTGCACTGTTTGGCGCCTGGCGGTAGGGTGAGATCCGCTAGGCGGACACGGAGCAGTATGTGTTCTATATGGGCTTGGCGCCTGGCGGTGTGGCTTGAACCGCCAGGCGGTCTGCACTGGTTTCGCCTGGCGGTCTGCACTGGTTTCGCCTGGCGGCGCTTGGAGTTGCACCAGGCGATAGTGTTGTAGATTATGACTTGTGTGTGTGTTGCTTTTTAAGATATAATGCTATACTTGGATCAAAAGATGTTGTGCCATGAGCGGGTAGGTTCATGGATGGTGATTAACATGTGATGATATGAGCGGGGAGGTTCATATCAATTTACTATCGCGTGGGGATACGAGCGAGGTAGTTTTGTATGTTCCGTGCTCACGCTTGAAAGACGCTACGTGCGGGGAGGTACGTGGCTGGTGGATCACTTGTGTTGGACTACGGGTGGGTAGGTTCGTAGAGCAGGACTACGAGCGGGGAGGTTCGTAGAGGCAGAACAACAAGCGGGCAAGTTAGTTTGAGCATCATGTTTCCGAGTCCAAGGCTAAGCATTGGTGTGATTTGAAGGCTGAAAAGTCTTGGGGTTAAGGTCTTGGCCAAGAATTAAGTAGATTGATTAAGATGGGTGTATGATTTATCTTATGTATCATATATATGTTATCTTTATTTTTATCAACTCACCCTTTCTGTTTGTGTATGGCGATGATCGTGTGATTCGTTACACGGGAGTAGATGTTGATATAGGTGATGCTGAGGATGCTCAAGCGACGGAGTGAGGGCTAGCTGGGATTATAGCGAAGGATTTTTATTATGTTATCATTTATGATTTTTGACTTTGGAAATTGTAAAGCTTTAATACTACGACTTTAATAATTTTGGTGCGATGTTTAAACATTTTAAATTTTCCCGCGTTTTGGGAATAATAACATTTTAATGTTTTAATTTATTTTCTTTAATTATTTATTTAATTCAGTAATATTTCTTAGGGACGTTACAGGTTGCAGGGGTCCAAGAGAAAGAGATTTAAAAATAGACAAAGGCATTACATTTATTGAAGCACCAAGATCAAGCATTGCATTTTCAAATTTATTGTTACATATGATGCAAGGTACACAAAATGTACCTGGGTCCTTGCACTTCTCAGGAATTTATGGAACAACTTTACCTATCAATGCTGACACATTTCTCCCCATGCTGATCTTCTCCTTCCCCTTTAGCCTCCTCTTATGCGTGCATAGCTCCTTCAAGAACTTGACATATATGGGAATCTGTTTGATGGCGTCCAAAAGAGGTATGTTCACCTCCACCTTCCTGAATGTTTCTAGGATCTTCCTGTCAACCTCTTCTATCTTCTTGCTTGGAATGGCTCTTGGAGGGAAAGGAAATGGTATGGAAAGTGTAGCAATAGAGGTGGAAGGCGTAGAAGTCACACTAGATATGGAAGGACCAGCTGCATGAGCATCACACTTTCTCTGAAGTGTGGCAGGGTTGACTTCCTTTTGAGGTGTAGGCTTAGGAGTGGGAACTTCAATGTTCTTCCCAGATCTCAATGTAATGGCACTCACATTTCTCGGATACTCCACCGTCTATGATGGCAACTTGTCAGAATTCTGAGCCTATGATTGGTTTAGCTGAGTGGCCATCTGCCCCATTTGATTTGTCAAAGTCTAGATCGAGGCTCTAGTCTCCTGCTAGAATTGCATATTCTGAAGTGTCATCATTCTAACCAACTCCTCCAATGAAGTAGAAGAAGAAGGTGTAGGTGCTGCAGCAGGAGCTAGTGTGGGTACAGGTGGAACAAGAGCAGCTTGTGCAGGTGTATCTCTTTGTTGTAGAGGTGGCTGCACATTTTGAAATTGTTGGTTTTGCTACTGTTGGTTGCCCTGGTTTCCCCATCTCAAATTAGGGTGATTCCTCCATCCTGGATTGTATTTGTTTGTTGACAAATCATGGTTTTGTTGCTGGTGTTGGGGCCTATTGTTGTAGAAAATATTAGTTGCATACGCCTAAAGAGTATCCACTGGTGTAGAAGAAGTAGCAGCCTGTTGTTGCAATGCTGGGCAAAAGTCTGTGAAATGATCAATAGATGTACAAAGGCCACAAACTCTGGCAGCAGCTGAGGCTCTCTGATTGGAAGCAAGTTGATTGACCAGTTTGGTAAGAGCATCAATCTTACTCTCCAACTTCTTGGTGTATTCGGCTGCCCCTACATCAATCCTTAAGGAGGAAGACTCTCACAATGGTTGATACACAAAGGTGTTTAATTTCTCCAAAATGCTCAACCCTTGTACAAGTGTTAGAGGTCCCCTTAAATAGAAGTTTTTAGGGGCCTCTTAGCAAAAAAAAAATAAGCTGAAAAGGATTACAATGCAAATATAAAAACCTAGAGTCTAGAAAGTAGGTCAACAAAGGAGCACATGGACACATTCTAGAAGCCTTCTTGGTCAAGGCAAGATGGATGCTCCTTCTAGATGTTTCTAGACTTCTTGGTGGCCAAGGCATGTGGTCATCCTTTCTAGATGTTTCTAGAAAGCTTTGCTCCTTCTCTTTCCTCCACATGTGCTCTCCAAAAGCCATCTAAATGTGCCACTTGTCCTTCCTTGTCCCACCTCTTAATGATCCTACAAAACAAGTTATTTTTGAATTAGCATGTTGGCTTTAGGTTAAGCTAATTCTTTGAGTCCACAAGTCAACTTAAAAATAGTCAACCAAGACAACTTAATGGAATTTTAAACTAAAGAAAATAAAAGCAAAGGAAGGAATAAAAAGAACTCCCTTTCTTCTAAGCATGTGCCATGGGCCATCATCCTTGGTAGGGATCAATCCTTTATCATTCTCCCCTTGTTGGGGGCAACTTGAACAAAGATTCTTGAACCTCTCCCAGTACTCATAGAGGGTCTCCCCATATTGTTGCTTGATTCTGGAAATTCCTTCCTTATGGCTGTTGTCCTTGAAGCTGGGAAGAATTTGGCAAGGAACAATCTCTTTAGGTCATCCCAACTCGTGATGGACCTGGGTGCAAGGTAGTACATCCAGTCTTTTGCATTGCCCTCCAAGAAATGAGGAAAGGCCTTCAAGTATACATGGTCCTCCTGGACGTCTGCAGGCTTCATGGTGGAACACACAACATGAAACTACTTCAAGTGTCTGCATGAGTCCTCACCTGCAAGTCCATGAAACTTTGGCAACAAGTGTATTAATCCAGTTTTTAACATATATGGACCTCCCTCCTCAGGATATTGAATGCATAAACTATCATAAGTGAACTCTGGTGTAGTGAGCTCACTCATGGTCCTCTCATGAGGTGGAGGAGGTTGAGCCATATTATCAGTATGAAAATCAGAATGATCAGAATAAATAGTATACTCAGAATGCAAAGAATGCACAAAATGAGAAGTATCAGGAGTATGAAAAGAATTAGAGGAATCAAGAAAAGTAACAGTATAATCAACATGCAAGATGGAATCCTAAGATGCCTACGTCCTCTGTGGGATGTCCTATCAATCTCAGGGTCAATGGGTCGTAACTCACTTGGGTTTCCCCTAGTCATGCACCAAAATACATTAATTCTAGTGATATTGGCACAACATAGGGTATAACTACAAGTATACTTAAACAAACTCCAAATTACTTGAAAATTGGTAGAATTGTCCTTTGAGTGCTCAAACAATACCACAAAAAAATCAGATCAAAACTCAAAGTGCAAGTATTTTTAAAATATTTTCAAAAGTGGAAAAAATGAAGAAAAATCACAAAAAACATTGCTGAAATATAGAAAATGACATTTTCTGGAGAATCGGAGTTTACAAATTGGTAGCGCAAGTTCCAACAAGGTAGGAAATTAAATTCCACCCCAAATCCATATAAATAATGATGATTTTGATAACCAGAGCAAAAGTTATGGTCCTCTGAAGTTTAACTAAAACTCAGTCCAATTTTTTTTTTTTGAATATCTCAAATCAGACCATACCAACTACTCCAGCTATTTTTCCCATCAAGTTCAATGTCTTAGAAATGGGGGAAAAAATTCAAGTCAAAACAAGCATCGTAGCTACCAGAACAAAAATCCACAAGTTAAATGCCAGAATCATACATTATTCAACATTATTCACTACACTAGAATTGACATTATTCATGCGCGTCGCAACACTATTCATTCCACTACATAGACAACACACACACTACACAGAAACACTATCACAATGAACATATACCAACTCAACCACACTTGAACCACAAACACACGAAAACACCAATACACAAACACAAACACAAACCCACTGAAAATTTTACTTTGATGGTCATTAAGAATCTTGAGTGAGTGTGACTGATAGTCATTTGATAGCATTGGAAGAAGGATTGCTTGTGAAATTGTAGGAATAAACAGAGAATTGCATTGGGAAGTCTTGGGAGGGTTGCAGGTGCAGTAGTTTCTGGTTGTACCCAGAATTCTATGTACCGCTGATAGAGGTCGTACCCCACCAAATTAAAACACTTAAAATGCAGTTGTGACAGTTGAACCAAGTCGTCTCCCAACGACCAATGTTCTTGTTCAAAGCTTCAATTTCCAAATTCAAACACAAGGGGGGGTTTGGCAGATTCAGTATGCTAATTAACAGATTAAATTAAATGCGACAATGATTAAAAACGTATTGACATCCTTGATTCAAACACAATTTCACTTATCATAGGCCACCAAATTAACACCTCTTCCTTCTCTCAATACACTAGATAATAATATACTAAGCAAAACTTACAATCCAGCTTCATTATGCAATTACAATGCACACATCCTTAAATTCGTCACAGCCAAGCTACATACATTAAGCATGAACATAACTTAACCCAAACACATGCAATTACTCAACAAATTAAGCACAAACAGATTCACCACATACATTCCCTAAATTCAGAACAAAGAGACATGACAGATTTCACAAAACAATCATATATTTCCCTCGTTTTTAGGAAAAAAAGGCAAAATAAATAAATGATTATTTATTCTTTATCTAATTTTATTTTATTAAAATTTGTAATGTCCTGCCTGGATGTTACATTAATCATGATTGAATTCATCTTTACTATTATACCCTAGTTATGATTGTTTCTTAACATTTCTAACCCAACAAATGGTATGGACTTGATATAATTCAGTCTTGGATTGAACAATTTCAACCGAATGGTTCAACATAGTTTTTTATAAAATTGATCTCACAATTCAATTTTTCATAACTTTGTACTGTGTTAATTTGGAAAAAATAATAAACAATAAAGGAAGAATCTATCAACTGAACATTGTTTTGTAATAACGACTATCCAAAGAAGTCCCCCAATTGTTCAATGTCATTCCCCAAGTGTAATCTTTTATTGTTTTTATTGTATAAATCTAATGTGAAGTGCTTGGTAGGATGATTGAATTGTTTTACTATGCTTTCTACTTCAAATTTTCAATTTTTAACAACTTGAAATCTCTTCTATTAGAGATCTAATTAAGTTATGTCCCTGAAAGTTCCAAATTATGTGAATCAATCTAATGGGTGAAAGTAAATACCATTATTAAATTCATAAATGAAAAAACATAGTAAAGGAAAACTATGTGAATCAATCTATTGATTTCACAATAAGGGTTTCACAACAAGTAGGCATGGGTGTGCCTTTTTCCTTTACCATGTTTGATCCATTTTGAATATTCACATTGATTAGCATATTGTATCATATGTAGGGATGTCAACGGGGCAGGTAGGGTATGGGTAGTAGCTCCCTCGTACCCTACCTGTTGGATAAATATCTGCCCCATACTGTACCCAAATCCGTGCAGGTATCCGTTATGTGGGTACCCGTATATTTTTTAATATCCATGAGTACCTGCGAGTATTTACAAAAAGGAAAATTTTATATTTAACAACAAATTTTAACTATAAATTCAAATAAAAATACAATGCATAACATTTATAAATTTCAAACAAAGTGCAAATAACCCATTTAAATAGTGTTGAATGACAATGTACAAATAAATGAAGATTTTTTAAAACCAATTGATAAAAAATAACCCATTCAAAATCATTGTGTTAATATTTTAATAATTTTTTAATTTAAATTATAATACAATGGGTACGAGTATCCATGGGTACGGATACTATGATACCCGTACCTACCTCGTTACATGCGGGTATAAAAAATACTTGTACCCATTACCCATAGATATCAATTTTTAATATCTATTTCCTATTCGTTGCGAATTTTATTCGTAGATACCCACAGGTACAAATTGTTTTGACATTCCTAATCATATGGAAATGTAGCATTTTGTATCTTTAGGGGACAAAGTGTATTAGACTTTTATTTAGATATGTATATATATTTTGTAATTGTAATTGTTTCCATGTTTTTGAGACCGTATGTTTTCAAGAAACTCAATATAACTATACTTGGTAGATTTGAGGAATCATATTTTGTCAATTGATTTTTATTAATTTGATTTAATTTTTTGTTAGTTACAATTTAGATTTGCATTTTCTATTTTAGCTTATTTAATCATTATTTTATCTTTTAATTGAAAGAAGACATTCATATAATTATAGATATTTATAAAAATATAGAGAGTAACATTTGTGATTATATTTGTAATAAAATTGAGAAAGTAATAAAAAAATTGTGGAAGAGTAATTAAGGCAAATGTGTGAAATGCTCTCAATATCAAGGCATTTACCATTCAAATTAAGAGTAACCTTACACAAGCTTAGGAGGCTTCCATTTATAGTAGAGAGACCTTCCTTAAATGCAATGCAAATGTGTGTGGAATGAAATGCAACGCATGGATTAGGCAACAAGATTGCCTCTCGGATTCATGATGCGAGGATCAAGCGTCAAGTGTCCATTCACACCTACCATGTGTTTTCACCATGTGCACCATGTGCTAGAGAGCACTCTCGACCAAGCTTGCAAATGGGGTTGAATTGGCCCAATTTCGAAGCTACTCATCAATGTACTTTGGCCAATTATTTTATAAAGCATGGCCTAACATGTGGCCTAAAAATAAAAGACTATGCTAATGCTTTTACATGAAACCCATCATATTTTGATATCTTCTTTAGCCAAAGAGAATAACATGTGAAGTCAATGAGGATTATTGGGCTCTTGTTGATCTAGGCCCTCTTGAATCTTTCTCACCATACTTCTAGTTATTGGGCCTCTTCATGGGCTTGAGCCTTGAGTTGAGAATGGCCATGTAATGGGCTTAAGCTGGATCCATCAATTCAAGAAGTGTGTTTGTAATAGTTGCTTTTATGTGGTAAGAAATATTGTAATATTTTGAATTAGTGGAACACTTTGCTCATGTTGCCAAGTATACTAGACGTAGCTGTTAAAGAGTGAATTAGTATAAATATATTCTTTGTTCTTATTGTTTCTCTTTAAGATTGCATAATTCAAGACTAACCATAATTTGATGCAATTTGTTTTTTAGGTTAATCCTAAAGACAATTTAAGAATTAAATTTGAACACCTCTATTAAAAACTCTGATAAAATCATTAATCTAATCCATCGATGAAATTAAGTTTATTAAAATTATTATATTTCTAATTTATCAATCAACTATAAACTAATTTCAACTAACTAAATGAGTGGTTTGTATACAATAAATTTCATATACTTGGTATAAACGTAATCAATAAGGATTTCAGAGTGAGTTCAATTCAACCATGTCTTGAACTTAGTCATATGTTTTCAACATAAATTAATCGAGTTCATCAAATGATACACAATATATGAGTTCATTGGACGAGTCTAAGACAATATAGAGTATACAATTATGGAAAAATGCATCAGATGAGTCCAATGACAATCATGTTGGTGCAATATGGCTTTAGAAGGGGCAAGGCGGTGGGTGAATAGTGCCTAAAAACAAATTCAAAAATTACACGCACAACAACTAATTACAAAGAAATTAACTTTTCAAAGTAAAAATGTAGGGATAGACAAAATGCACACAATAGATTTTTATTGGTTCCAACCACTAGAGGCTACATCTAGTTTTAGCACTTTGGTCGTTTGTAAACAAATTAGCTTCGTTGAACTTTCGTATGGCCTTGCATCCTTTATAAACTTATTGCATTTGCTAGCAATTAAGAATTATATTTGCAGCTTTTCATCGTTATCTTCTTAATAAGGAATGACTTGACCAATTCTTTAATTTGAAGTTAAAATACCTTTTTGGTCCCACTTTTCCTTCAGTTTTGTCATTTTAGTCATAATATTATTTTTTTGTTCAAGTAGGATCCAAATTTTGTCAATTTTATTCAATTTGGCCCCTTTTGGCTAATCCCGTTTCAATAACTAACAGTAATGAACAATGCCTCATGTGTCACTTTTTGTTTTTTTTTTAATGTTTAAAAAAATGTCCACATGTCAATTCAGTAGTGTGCCACATAGAGTCAATTATTTATATTTATTTAGTCCCTACATTCATTTATTTTTGTCTAATTTAGTCCTAATTTTGTTTGAAATTGAACAATTTTATCCCTTCCAAAATTAATATCAAATTTATTTTTTATATAAAACTTATAATGATATTTTTATTAAAATTCATATCTTTAGTAAATATGTTTGGTTGAAGGTTACTATTATTTTAAAATTAGAACGAAAATTTTAAGGATGACAATTAACACCATATATCTATACAATTTTCATTCTAATTTTATACTAATTGCAACCCTAAACCAAAATATTTAATAAAAATATGAATTTTATTAAAAACATCATTATGACATGTATATAAAAATTAAATTTGGCCTCAATTTGAAGAGGGACAAAATTGTTCCATTTTAAAAAAGTTGAGACTAAATTGAACAAAAATAACGAATATAGGAACCAAATTGAATATAAAACATTGACTCTGACAAGTGACATAAGGTTGCATTGACACATGAACATTTATAAAAAATTTAAAAATTAAAAAAAATTAAAAATATCATGAAATGACATGTGGGAGTTATTGTTCATTAATGTTAATTATTTAAACGACGTTAGCAAAAAATGACCAAATTGAACAAAATTGACGAAAATTGTGACCTATTTGAACAAAAAAACAATATTAGGACAAAAATGACAAAATTGAATGAAAATTTGGATCAAAAAGGTATTTTAACCTTAATTTTATTATTCAGTTTGAATCTTCGTCATTCTTCAACACTTCAATTCTGAATCAGCTAATGCTCTTTAGGATATCTTATTTCCTTTCTTGAATAAGCTCATATTTATTTTGAATTATCCTCTCCTTAAACATCATAATTGTCTTGTTAAGAAAACTTTGTGGAGTATGCTTCTGCATTTGAATTGTTAGAGCAATAAAATTTCACATCCAATCAAACAGTTCATTCATTAATTATTTCATAATATTTAAATCCTTTGAATTCTAATAAAAAACTAACTTCTTCCGCAATGTAATTATCAAAAGATAATTTTCTTGAACCTTAGAACTCATATCAATATATTAATTCATATGATCATTCAAAGAATAAGGCATTCATGATAACAAAGCGCGTTATAATTCACTATTTTTTTAGCTCATCTAATGCTTTAGTCATCTTGTGCTTTACTTAAGTCTTTTAACACCTTGTGTTACCTAAAGACACATGGGTTGTCTAATGATTCGGGTAGTCTAATGCTTTAAACCTGTTGAATATAATTTATGTACTCACATAACACCTTGAGTTGTCTATTACTTAGACTCATCTAATGCTTTGACTTGGCCTTTGCATTTATTAGACTTCCATCATACGCTAACATACGTGATATTTAAATGCTAACAATTTAAGCATATAAAGAATAAGTATAAATCACACACTGATCTCCAAACTGTTGGAAATATTTTAATATAATTTACAAAATAAATAATTAAAATAAAATTCTACTGTTACTAATATTTTTCATGGACTTTCAATTTTATAGGTTAATGTTATTAATGGTTAACGACTATATTCTTGTTACAATTTATTCCTTTATCTCTCTTTTCTACCTATAAATACCACTTAGGTGCATGAGGAAAAATAACAACAACAACAAACATTATAGTCTTCTCAAAAGTGTTCTTCTTTTCTTCTGTATATTATCTTTAAAACAGTGGTGTTCATAAGGTTCAGAGATCCTTCACTACTCTTGATCAATCTGACGGGTTGTTGTATCTTGGGAGAGAAATGCATATGATTTTGTTGTGCCTTATGCAGTAGGAGCATTTTCTCTCTAAGGATAGTGTTATGCGTGCCTCAATCCAGGCTTTTTCTATCCTTTCCTCATCTATTTTTTATCTATTATTGTTATTATAATTGTTGATCTCTATTTAATATTCATTGATTTATATATATGCCTTGGTATTATTATTGCTCTAATAATTATTATTATATATATATATGCCTTGGTATATATATATATATATATATATATATATATATATATATATATATATATATATATATATATATATTATATATATATTTTTTTAT
>Ga0214545_1004257_pt1 | contig 26894 bp, 15 predicted proteins | sample CNSS4metaG_FD_160064 | JGI IMG/M metagenome (GOLD analysis project Ga0214545, IMG submission 160064) | Root nodule microbial communities from cowpea collected in UCLA plant growth center, Los Angeles, California, USA - CNSS4 | ecosystem: Host-associated > Plants > Roots > Nodule | place: USA... | reverse complement strand
AATAAAAAAAAAAAAAATTAAAATATAAAAAAGAAAAAAAAAAAAAAAAAAACCATTTAAAAAAAATAAAAAATATTATAAAAAAAAAAAAAAAAAAAAAAAAAAACTGAACTGTGGGTCATCAGTACATGGTTAGTTTTGAAAACAAAACTTTTTGACATATATGATATGAACTCTGTCGCAAAGATAGTCCATCTATGCTAGTGTTGTTTGATCTGAATCAGGGTTTGTCCTCGAAGCTCAAGCAATAACTGATTCTGCGTGATTTGTTAAGGTACGTTATTTTTCACTTTGATCATTGTTATTGTTATCGTTACATTCTCGATAAAGAAATTTCTGTACAGAAAACGTGATACGTGAATTTGACACCCAGGAACAATCAAGAGGTTTCTGTAACCATGAAATTATGTTTTTTTGTCTTATAAAGCCAAAAGATTTCTGTAATTCGATGCACACAAAGATACAGAATGTTGGGAAGAATGTGTACCATGAAAGAATGAATCAATATATTCTTCTACACTAGGATAAATCGTACATTATTGTTGACCACAGCGCTCTTTCGAATCTGGAAGCAGCCAGATTTTATATGAAAATCTTCTCAACAAAAAATACCAACGAACAGACTGCTTTATTGTGCTTCGTTTAAGGATTCATGTCATGCAGCATAAGGAAAACGCTCCTTTACCTTAAATATGTACAAGGTTTGTAACCTATCGAAAAATTTACACCCTTGTTCCTTTTTGTTTTCCTCTTACCGATGAATCCAGCTGGGACAACAACAGCAACAGCAACAACAACAACAACTATGATTACCGGTCCTCAGACAGCCCTTCAGAACGTTTGGATGATTCAAATCTCACGGATGTTGTTTCAGGTTTTGTGTATGATTCAACTCTTCTGGATGCATTGAACCGTTTGGATGCTTCCAAACGAGCTGTGAATCCAACTGTGGTGTTTCTTATCGATCGCTGTCTTACCACATTGCAGTATTCTGGATCACTTGTTTGGCCGTCCTTCCTTATCCACTGAATCATTTGATGGTACATGGGGAAGAAACGCATTTGGATGGAAGCATAGACGAAGTATGGAAGAAGGGAAGCAATGAGAATGAGCAAAGTGATGATCCAGAAATATGGTGCTGGTGCAAGAGCTTCAACTAAAACCTTATAGGCTGTGGTGGAGAAGGAAGGGTCTATGGCTCCATATGCCAAGAGGAATATATACCAGAATATGATGCTTCCCCAGATGAATATATGCTGTACATAAGTGAAGTAACTGATAGATAATGCCATTTGGCAATTCACCACCCACACAACACAGGTGTACATGGTGGCACCGAGAACTTCCAGCTCCACCACTTGACCTCCTTTGCGGAATGCTTGATGTTCCATGGTACGCATGCAGAAGAAGAATATGATGGCAGAAGTCACAACTCCATTAACTATCCAACCGATGATCCGTTTCCAGCTAAATAGAATGTTTTGAATGCCTTCTTGGTATAACAATGGAAACTGTAAAATGAAAGCAGAAGACAGGTTTCATGAGAATACAACAATCATGTTGTTTTTGACTAAATCACTGAGGAAACTAAGTTCGGAGGCCTACCTTGAGACAAAGTTTGGAAGAGACATCTTGATCAAACACTCCCAATGCAATTACAGGAAGTGAAGTGAAGAAGACATTATATAGTGACATGAACCAGTCATTGTATGCAGGTTGGCCGGAGAATGAGGCATATATCTCAAAGAAGAACAGAGTGAAGCCGAAGGCAATGTTCTTGTAAAAGAAGTAGCAGATCTGCAAAACAAAAGGTCAAGTTTGTCAAAACCAAAATAATTATAGTAACCTTAGTTGAACAAAGACTTTGCAATAGGGTGCAATCAGTGCAGATACATGCCAAATTTAGAGTCTCAAAATATTATGCAACATATGTAAAGACAAGATAAGATTTTTACCATTGATGATATCCTTCTGTAACACCAATGTCCGTGCACAAGAAGCAACCGCTCAAGAAACCGGAATTGGGCTATTGCAATGTCACTTGACATAACTGCCTGGAAGTTTTGACGAAACAGAGGAATAAAAACATAAGAGACAAGAAAGTCAAAACAATACACATTCTGGGTCGGGTTTAAAGAAAGGTATGAGAAAAAAAAATGCAAAGGTATTTGAGATTTACCTGCATGCCTTCCACACCACTGATACCAATTCCAATGTCAGCTTCTTGGAGCATTCCAACATCATTTGCCCCATCTCCAATAGCTAGTGTTGTACTACCAGTTCTCATCTTCACCAGTCTTGTAACCTGCATTATTATTTAGAAGATGAATTAGAGACTTTACCTGGAAAACCACCAAAGTAAGAGAACATACATAGCTGGAGATTTTTCTCTAAAAACAAAAAGAAAAAACTTACTAGTGCTTTCTGCTTGGGAGAGGAACGACAGCAGATAACAGATGCGCAGCCAATGGCAAGTTCAAGAAACAAATCATTTACATCATCTTCTAGTGCATATGTAAGAGACTTCCCATCAATGATCAGGGCTAAGGCCTCATATTCATCTGATGAAGAAAGTAATGCACTTGCCTCCCTTAGTTGACGAATAACACTTGCCTTAATTGCCTGAAAAATCAATAAGATTTCATCACCCCATCAACACATATTGACTTAATTGCCTGAAATAACAACCTAAAGAGCTTGCAATCATCTCATGACATGGTAAATGGCAACCAGTATCTGTTGAAAGAAGTTAAGGATCAGAGTTGTTTACCGCATCAGCAGCAGCCTTGTCCTCCATTTTCTCCAATGATTTGTTTTCTGGAGTATCTGAGCTAATTATAATTTGTTTCATTCCTTGCCTGAGTAAACTACAAGCAAATCTGCAACCACCCAAAAAGTTTTCAAATCAGTGACATCATATTGATTGTGCACATTTCTCCAAGATTTATTGATTATTTTTTAACTTACCCTATATTAATTGCTGTCTCCATTTTATCACCAGTTAAAACCCATAGCTTAATCCCAGCCTGTGCTAGCTTGTCAATGCATTCAGGAACCTGTGCAACATGAACTGATTCATAAGAACACAATATATAGAACTACTATAATGAAGTTATTAGACAAGGAAATTTTCAAAACATGATGAGTTAAAAAATGTGAAAAGGTACTAGCTCTGTTGATTATTTAAGTAATCTAAATTATATGTGAACACATTATTTAGAGCATACCCCATCTTGTAGCTTGTCTTCAACTGCAGTAGCACCAAGAAGAATTAAATCCTTCTCAATATTTTGTATTATGCTCTCAACAATCTGCTCCTGGTCTGCACTCACTAAGTTCTTGGCCTGTGTAAACTCTTTATTAAATTGATTGTACTCTTCTTCATTAAGCTCACGATATGCAAGTATCAAGGTCCTCAAACCAGAATCAGCATATTCACTGATGTGCTGCTTTGTGTTCTCTTCAAATTGCCTTCCATTCTTTGCAATTCGTTCAAACATTACACTGTGAAAGCCAGAAAAGTAAAGTAATTCAATACTATGAACTTTGAAGACAAATTGAATGATGCTTACATAGTGTATAGTGTATTTGGGATAGCCAAGTATGAGATTACAAACCTGTCAGCGCCTTTGCTGAGAAGCAACAGTTTCCCCTCCTCATCTCTTACAATTACTGACATCCGCTTTCTTGCACTACTAAACTCTAATACATTCAAGAATTTGTAGGACCTGGAAAAGTGAAATTATGTCGTTTTTAATATACCATTAAAATTTCAATTGCATATGCATAAGTATAACAAGACATTAGATGATTAAACCTTCACATTTAAGCATAATAACCTCACCTTTGAACTTTCAGGCCTGTTATGGGGTCTAATTCACGCAGTGAAATAGTTGTATGTGTCCTTTCATAAAATTCAAATCCAAGTTCCCTGGCTGCAATCACAAAAGCTGCCTCATCCGGTGATTCAGCTTCATATGAAACCTTCCCAGTTCCTTCATCAACTTCTGGTATTGCAGTGTGGCATACAGCCAGAAGCCTTAGGAAGTTCTGGATTACATTGGCATTGGGTTCTTTGATCCAATTTCCATTCATGATCCTTTCATCCATAAAGTTAAACCCTTTAACGGATGTCTTTGATTCACGAACCTTTGCACTGTTGTTGTTTTCTCTCAACTCTTTACCAAAATCTGATTCATGTCTCGTAGATAGAGCTCTCTCAACTTCTGTAACTCCTCGACCATAAGCAACCCCAGCAATAGAACACTTGATAAATTCCATAGAATTACAAGTCAAAGTTCCTGTCTTGTCTGAAAGTATGGTGTCCACTTGGCCAAGTTCTTCATTCAAATTTGATGTACGAGCATGTGCTGGCTTGTCAGTTTCCGCATGATACATTTTCACATCCTGGTTGATGAAAATGCTTTGAAGAACCTTCACAATTTCAATGGATACATACAATGAAATTGGAATCAAGTAACTGTACAACATAAGTGCTGTCAAGAAATGCAGAATTGCAGCAGCTACTGGTTCATTAGGGTCAAAGAAAATATCGGTATCATCTGGTCTAAGGTACCATCTCTTCATTCTTCCATTTTCAATGTCATCATCTGTTGTAATCCCAAAGAATATGGACCCAATGAAAGAAATCAAAATAAGTAGAAAGAAGAGGCAGTAGATAATCTTATCCATCCTTTTCTCAATTTTGCTTCTCTTGGATGGCGGGTCTGTTGCATTCTGCATAACCTTTGTATCATGTCCAGTAAAGATTACCACACCATAAACAAAATCTGTGTTCCTCAGCTTAGAGTCCCTGAGAAGTAGCTGTTGAGGTGCAAGAGGATGCTGTTGATCCTCAATCTCCATACTTCCAACAAATGTGTACAAATTTGCATTTGGATCTTCACATGTGATGACAGCCCTGAAATTTTGAAAGCTCGAGTCTTCTTGCACCTTTGAAGTTTCTTCCAATGCTTGTTTCAGTTTCAGATTTGTCTCTCCATCAAGATTCATAGTCTCAACATAGCAAATTGCATCATCATAATTTGACGAAAGTAAGATGAGATCAGCAGGAAAAAATTCATCCTTTTCCACCCTCACTATATCTCCAACTTTCAAATCCCTCCATTTAGAATAGGAAAAATCACCACCTCCATCATGCACTTTAACTTTTCTGTTATTCATCTCTATATCCTGAAGAAATTACAAAACAATATCATCGGCCTGGGATTAATCAAGAGTAGCAGAAAACGTTATCATTTTGCTTTTTGTGAAAGAAAAAAGGTTCACTAACATTAATGCAACCCTTATTACCTATTTTGTAAAAAAAACTCTGCTCATGCCAAGAAGTAGAAAGCTATCTGACCCATGTGTAAGCATGAATTTAGCACAGAAACCCCTAACCCTCTCATAATTTCACTAACCGCATCAAATCAACTCTCATCATAAATTTCCCAACCAATTAATAAAGATTGTACTCAACACATCTGCAATCAATAGCCACATGTTCTAGTCTAGAAATAATGGATTGAATATTCCAAATTTTAGCCAAAAAGCCTATCATCCATAACTACCCATCACAGACATGTAATCTACCTAACACCCTTTGAACCAAGATGATATAAAAATTACAGAACATTACCTGTTGTTTTCTCCTAAAATCTTCAATGAACTCTTTGGCCATTGTGGCAGCTACCACAACCAGTAGAGGGACAACATTACTGACTCCAGAGTAAGGAGACACCGGAAAGAAAGACAAAACTGCACAAACGAGGAAGTAGAAATTTGCAACCCTCCTGAACTGTTCAAACAGGGACTTGGGGAGGAACGTGGCCAATGTATACTTAGTTGTTCTGACATAATTGTCTCCATAATTGATAAGACTCGCGGTGGCACGTTCAGGGTCATTGCAATACACTTTCCTTGAGAACCCAGGGCCTCCAATCAGTGAATGTTCTTCCTTCATGGAAGCTTTCCCACACGTGAATGCATGGATTCTGCCGAAGTGATGCCTCCTCCTTCGTCCCCCAGCCATGACTCAAACTCCACCAGAAGCTCTCAAACTTGTCAGATTTACCCTTCAAAGTTTCAAACCCAGCTCCAACAACTCAATGACCCTCAAAACCAGTTGTGTAAATCAAGAAAGATATGTGGCGTTGAAGCAATGAAATGGAAGCAACAAAAGAATAAAAGAGCTGAAAGGAAGTGATTTGCAGAGGGTGAGAAAGAAGTCTTAAGCACAGAGAAAGATAAAAAAACTGTTCTTTATATGTATCTGTACAAATATGATAAACCCAGAAAAGAAAAAAACACAGGTTCCCTTGTTACAGCTGAAAGGTATAACTTTGGAATGAAAGTGATGAGAAGAAACAAGGCAACCTATTATGTGTTCGATTGGGTTTGAAGCTGAATTGTGACTGCCCTCCCAGTTTGACTCGCCGTGGCTAACAAGAATAGACTTTTCAACGTGCACATGGGAATGGATCTTTCTCTTAACCCCTCGCCATACTCGCTTTTAAGACCATAAACAAATACAATTACACATTAAAAAAACAACTAATAATTATCTAATTTTTGTTTTTTTTTCTCCCTGGAACAGGGCCATTGAAGGAGAAATAATAGGTGAAGGATTTCTAACAAATAACAGAAGATTCTGTTCATATGGGATTGCCAATTCATTACTTTGGATTAACTCGTTGGATTTCATAAATTAGCATGTAAATGTATTTTTGGAAAAAGAAAAAGAAAAAAAGCAAAGAGTGATTTTTTTTCTTTTACAAGAATAGTGAATAGCGGAATCTCAAAAGTCATGAAAGTCAAGGTAGATAGGTAGATGCCAATGGTGAAATATAATACGTGTGGCCATGGCTGCACACCGCTTCTAGAAACTCCTTTTAATTTAGTAAACAAAACAAGACATAGTTCGAGGATTTCGAATGAAATTTTTTCGACAAATCATTAATGAACCAAAACAAAAATCAATTAATTGTGACAACTCGGATTTATGTCGTGTAAAAAGATGTTTTAATTAATTAAGCCTCTGTCATTAATGGTGAAATGAGAGAGGAAAGAGGAAAGAGTGAAACGTAAAAAGCTCAATTTTCTTCTTACATTAATGCGTAAAATAATGAAATCTTTTTTCCATTCATTTCATTTTGGTCAAATACTTTTCTTTCACTTTTTTCTTTTTTTCACCAAATGGAGCATTAACAAAATTTTGAAGGAGTATTTTGGAAGATAACAAAAGTCTAAGATGTGACGGAGGAGAAGAAACCAATATAATAGTTTAAGAATGCGTGGGAAAAGGTCAAAGAAGCCCTTCACATGCTCTTGATACTATTCAAATAAATCAAGTACATTTCTTTACTCTTTTTTTCTCATTTAATGATGCAAAAATATTAAATTAAATGAAATCCTTCTTCAAGATTCGATCTTTGCCTTTTGTAGCTGTATAATAAACCAAAAATGAAAAACGAGATAAAGTAATTGTTGATCGTGGAAGATCCAAAACAATTGTTTTTCACTTTTTTTATTCTTAAAATCTAAAGTAAAAATATTGTTGAATTATATTTTCAATTCTGAAATTTCAGAATAGTTTTGTTTCGGTCTTCTAATTTTATATTTTTTATTTGGAGACTAAAACTATATTTCTTCTAGATTTAAGAAAAATATGACTAACTTAAAATATTATAAAAGGTGTTGTTTCTCTTATTTTGGATTTGGTCTCTCTCATTTATAAAATTTTGTTTAGGGAGTCAAACTAAAAGGCTTAAAATTTTATAGAAAAACATAATGTTTTTTCTTACTAATTCTCTTAAACAAATGAAAGAAATACGTGTAGCGTTTGGGTACGAAATTTTCATGTTATTACAAATTAATGACGAAAAAGCTATGTGTATTAATTTTCAATATACGTGGATTCATGGTATCGTAACAAGCACCCAAAAATGTAGTTAGTAAGGTTTCACTTTTACTGTACTTGGATAAGGATAAGGGAGAAAAACAAGTTAGTGATGTGTTTTCTTTTATTTTATCAAAGAAAAAAACTTTTATTTAAAGAAAACCAAGATTTAATTATGAGTACTATTTTTCCCTTTTAATTTATCTTTTAAATAAGTTTATGTTTCTTACTTAATATAATAAAAATTTTCATTTAGCTTTGATGAATCCAAAAAATAAATATAAATTCAATCATCGAAATTTGTAACAATTAAAAAACACATACTATAACTATAGTAACAATAAAATATAAAAATATATATTCATAGGATACGAAATACTCATAGTTTCTAGATTATCTCCTGTCATATTACACATTTTACCTAGTTGTATATAATTTGGATTGTAACCTTTTAAATCATACATACATTAAATTAATAAGCTTATCAACTATTTTTCTTTTTGTATTAATTAAGTGTGGTGTCACCTTTGATATATTTTGAAACAAAGTGAAATTTTCCAAAAAAAATAAAAAATAACTTTCTTCTAAAGTGTGGATCTATTATAACAGGAAATATTTTTTTATGATGTGTAATTATTAAATATATTAATAAAGATGAAAAACAAATATAATATCAATGTTAAGACATCATTATTACATTATTTGATTTAAGATTTAAGCTTATAAGAACATGTTTTTGTTTAAGTAAGTTCACATCACAATAAATTTAACCTTGAGTTTCAAATAAGATTATGGGTTATAAAAAAATATATATTTTTTACATCAAAAACAATTTTTGTTTCATATAAATACTCTATAATAATAAATTAAATTTATAAAGATTAAATTGACAAACATTATACATTCAATAAAATTGAGATTTAGATAGTCTTGTAGGATCTTAACTGACAACGATATTTTGTGTTCGGCATTAAGAATAATGATTAACCTAAATTCAATCATGTGTTTTAACTCTTACAATCCATAACACTAAGTGTAGCACTAAAACTACATGTGCAATTAGAAACCGAGAAAGTTGATGTATTTTTTATTCAGACCTTCGTACTTACTCCATCAATAAACTTTTATGTCACTTTCTAATACCAACCTTTGTATTTTTGAATTCAAAATACAAAGATAAATTATTGAAATTGCATCAACAAAATAAATATTCCAATTGATGAATATGTAATCTAAATAAATTTCATAAAATATAAACAAGTGATTAAAAATTGCTATTATGAAATTAAGTTCAATATTGATGACAAATACAAATATAAGAAACATAGTTGAGAAAATAAACAACTGCTAGAGATTTTTCCTAAAATAAAAAAAAAAATTATTAATTACAATGCTAGATATAGATATAGAAACAAAAATTGGTGGAAGAGATGTAAGTTAACTATTTTATCTTAGAATTTAATAATCATTTTTATCTTTATTATGTGTCAATTTTTATTTCATTTTCATCTTTATCATAGTACTAGTTTTTTTTTATCATTTTAAATATTAATTAAATATTTTTGACGATAAAAATGTATAATATTATTAAATATTTAATGTGAAAAGAGAAACACATATTGTGTTTTTAAATGTGAAATGTGAAGAAAAAAATTATAATAATATAAATCTTCTATAAGAACATTAAATAATAATTACATAAAAACGACACGAGTATTAAGATAGAAACGTATATATATTTATATTTATTCCTATATTAAATTTTAACATTAATCTTTTAATAGAATTTAATCACAAATTTATTTTAAAATTTAGAATTTCAGATTTAAAATTTAAAATGTATTCACTTCGTATATATTACACCAACAACAAGAAATGTCTACACTCAATAGATCATGCAACATGATTTTAGACTGGAAAATTAAAAATGAAAAACAATAGAACGAGGGAGTATACGATGAATTTAAAATATATAAATCACATTTTATAAGATTGGTTGATGAAAACAAACGTAAAAGTAAACCATTTGACCGATGAATGGAAAGAGATATGATATCAAATACATTAAGTTGATGTCACCTATGACTTCAGTCTGCATTAATTGTTTGACAATGTCAAAATAATTTCAGTATATAATTTAATACCTATTCTCATTCTTTAATCATCTTATAACTTTTATTTATTATCTTATTATATGATTCTGAAACCATGATCACAAATCGCATGGTATTTATGTGCTTTTTTTTTCACTGTGACAAATTGGGCTATTTCCGTTAATGGTTGACATGTGAAAATAAAATATAGAGAACGAAAATATAATTAATAATATTTTTAAAATATTTTGTAAGAAAATTACGAAACTGGTCTAAATAATTGATTATAAAAATCTTCTTACATTTTTTGTTAACATGTTTAAAAATTAGTTATTTATTACTTGTGTTAGTGTATCAATGTGCCGTACTTAAATCACGTGTGAGTAAAACATTTATTAACTAAAATCTAAGAAAGATTCCCAAATTAAGTATCTCTGACAAAAATATGATCGTTAACAATAACAAGCCTTCAAAGTAAGTAACATGGTTGAAATTTTATGTATTTAAAGCCGTCTACTTATTTAAATTAATTATGATAAAATTATGATTTTTATGTTTAAAACTAAACTTGTCACTGTCAAGAAAGAAGACAAAGGTGTGGTTAAAACTAATTATTTAATTTAGTTTAAAATAAAACTTGTTATAAAAAATCATATTTTTAAGGGATTTTAGATCACCGGCTTTCTTAGAATATAGTTGTAGCCGTCTAAAAATTCCTGATTTCACTGGCTGCTATGTTGAAAACAAAGTTAAGTATATAAATAATATTAAATAAAATAAAAAAATTATAATCAAACTACATATTGAATTTTTATGATACCAGACTCAAATTTATATATTTTAAATATATTAAAAATTAAAAATTTATTTTAATATAATATTATTGTTTAAAATTTAATATTAAAAATCATAATTCATTATACATGTCAGAGTTGGTTGCAGAAGTTTGTGCAGTGGTAACAGACAAATTTAATTGAGCAACTTGAATTGAATTGAATAGTGTCACACTTGAATGGTGAATGACACAAAGCACAAAAAGGTCACATGATTAATTCCTAACATTATTAATTGCATTGCAATGAATATAAATAAATTGAAATGAGTGAAGATTGCAGTAGTTTTGCAGATACCCTTTTTCAACCAACATCACACACAACATGCAAAATTTAATTCTAAGCATATTCCTTTCCTTCATTTATTCTATTTCAGTTAATCAGAAATTAAAACTGTAAAATCAATTTCTTTAACTACTTTTTAATTATTTTAAAACAGCTTCAATTGGTTAAAACAGCTTCAATTAACAACTAAAGTAGGTTGATCTAATTTTGTCTGAATTTTCCAGGAGTTGTATTTTTATTAATTATGTATTAATTGGTTCATTCAAATAAATTAGTCACATGTTCTGTTCTTACATATATAGAAAAGATAAAGTATATAACAATTATAATTAACTATTTTTTATGTGTTGCATACTTATTTTTAGATGTTACTATTTATTTCTAAACACATGCAATGTCCTGCTGCTTTGGCGCATTTAAAGATCTCGTAAGTCACAATGAATGAAGTTTTCGAGAAGTTTATTATACAGAAGAATATAAAAGACAAGTGTTTTGTACTGGAGATCCACATATCACACGAATTTATAAAATTTATAATATTTAAATAAGCATAAATTTTATATTATAAACTGACTTTATAGAATTAAATTAAAAGTTTGTGAATTTATAAAATATAAATAAATATAAATTTTATCTTGTAAATTAATTTTATAAAATTAAATTAAACTTTTAAATATTAAATAGTTAAAATAATAAAATATTACCTAATACTGTCCCACTTTGTTTTTAATTCCCATATCTGGTGAGGACTTGCCTAATTTATACAGATGAGAAACCATAAAAATCAAACCTATCTAGAAATCAAAATTAAAAATAAAGATTGAATTTTTAATATTTTTAATTTATCTATTTTGATAAAATAATTTTATTCTGTTTGAAACTATGATGCACAAATATGATATGTATATCATATACGATATGTATTTGATATGTCAATATGTTTATTTTTAAAATAATAGAATATGATACATAATAAATACGTGATATATAAGTATTAAAAAATGTGCAATAATTATTACAAACATAATAAATATGTGAATCCAAATTTCCTAACTAGAGACTAATTATTTTGATTGTCAAAACCTAATAACTAATGTTAGTGATCAGTTTAAAAACCAATTCATAACTGAAACTATTTTAATTATCAATTTAGAGGTCAATTATATATTTTTGGAACTATTTTAGTTGTCAATTTAGTCATTATATAGTGACTAATTATTTTTTGTCACTAAAACTGATTATTATTTAAAAATTTTATTGTAGTGTACTATGACTTTATAAATTAGATACTTCATTGATAAATATCAGTAAAATATCTTAAAGTATTGGACATAATACATGTTAAATACAAATATTGACTCAAGTTAAAGTATCGGTACATCGTAGATTTAAAAACAAAGTTATCCATGTTTTTATTTTTTTAAAAAAGACACAATTATGCAAAGTGTTTGACCTGTTCTTTGATTTGACCAAAGTGGTGTAATAATGATTCATATTGTTATGTATTTTTCGACTCAATGGAGGCTCCAAAATCAACGGAAGGATCCATCATTATGAATGGAGAGGAAATAGTCAGCATGAAATTTTATACCTTAAATAAAAGAAGACCACTAACTTATAATGAAAATTCAATATCATATTATATATGGTTGCTGTAAATATTACCCTAAACAGAAATCTAGTTTAAGAGAGGATAAAAGTAAAATAAAAATTATTTAAAATTAAATTAAAAAATATTAAAATTAAAAAGTATAATAGATACCAAAAGTTTAAAAATACTTGAATTATAATCCATGGAAATGAAAGTTAAAAATAAAGAATAAATAAGAAGAGACTATGAATTTTCAAAGAGAAGGTTCTTCCTCCATCAATAAAATCAGTGATTTATTCTTTGAGTGGGGAGTAGATCCTTCACATTCTTCTTATTTTATATTGTTTTTTTATTTGTAGAAATTCAACACGGATTTTTATATATATATATATATATATATATATATATATATATATATATATATTGTTTCTTAAATAAATATTATTTGCATAAGTTAATGTGACAATAACTTGTTTTGTTTGGTCGATTTTCAAAAAGGAAAGTATTAAGGAAGTTGAAAGAAAGTTATTACTTACAATATAGTTTTTAATTATATAGCATTCATTTTATAGAAAAAGAATGATTAATGACAAAATATGTTATGCATAAAACTATGTTAACTTTATATTGTGGAAAGATATGTTTCTTTTAAAGATTATAAATATAGTTAAACTTTAAAGTGTGTACCTATTTAATACGGGATGCTAAATGTTTTATGATAATATGGTATAATTTGAAATATTTCGAGGAAAGTAGAGGTTATTAAGTATTTATGAGTTTCGAACATAAATATAACATAACTATTTGCATATATGTTTTTATTTATTTTTTCTTTGTTTATATAGATGCTGGACTCTTCTAATGTTTTTCATGGTAAAATTATTTCTGTAAGTAAAACAACAAAAAATTCCTCTTAATATTTTTACAATTTTTTTAAATTATTTATGTATTTTAATTTACTTGATTCAACTATTTTTATCGGTAAGTTAAAAAAGAAGACTTCAAATTTTTAAAGAGTAATTTCTTCCTCTATCTAGAAAACCTGTTGTCCACCAATTTAGGTTGACTATGGAAGACATTTTATTATTTTATTTATTTATAAGTATTTTAACATGAATATTCAAAAAAATTATAGTAATTCACACAATTGTTCAATCAAGTTATTCCATTTCAACATATTTATATTATTTACACACATTAATACCTATTATAGATATTTTTTCATTAAGATACTTCAATTAATTAACTTAATTAAATTTCAAGTCTCTCAATTTATTACAGTTTTTGTCATTCAATTTTTTTTTTTATATATTCTTTTAATTTAGTATACGTAGTTTAATTTATTTCCTTAATTAAATAATATCACTATTGTCTTGTACCGTTCCATATCTATTATTTGTTTTCAAATGTCAAGAGTTATGATTTAAAGTGATATTAAATTCACGAAAAAATAAACTGTTGATATTTAATTAAAAAATATAAACAAATTGTTTTTTAATAGAAATTTAACTGAAAATACTCAAATTTACAAAGAATTTTAAACTTAATTAAGCCAAAACAATACTTTATATTTTAAATATATTTTCTTATGATGAATTTTAATTATATAAAATATAATATGAAGGTTAAAGTACTGGTTAATCAATGTTTTCTAAATTTTTGAAAATGATAAAATATAAACTAATATACTTAATTTAAAAAATATTAGTTCCATGCTCAACACCGAATTTCAATTCTCACTATACCAATACATATTTCAACTCCCAAAGGCCGAAAATTAATTACTAACCCTCAAATTTTAATATTGTTTTCTAGAAAAAACTTAATGCTAACTTTGAAACTTTGTGAAGTTTAGGAAATTTCTCATCTTTGTTTCCTTTCATAGACTTCCTTTTATGTGTTCGACTTTCAAAAGCATAAAATTAATATCAAAGGAATTTTCTTTATTTCGTTTCACTGATTCTACGTCATCGATTTTCAAAAGCATGAAATTAATATAAAATAAATTAATGATAAAGTGTCAGCAAATAGCTAAAACAAAACAGTAGCAATTATATTTTTATAAAGAAATATACCACAAAAAGAAACCAAAAGTGAGTATATAAAAATAATTCAAAATGAGTTACGATAATCGGAATTTAGACGGAGGCGATTATAAAAAACAAGAAATTGTTAAAAATGTAATAACTATTTAACATTAAATTTATTCCTATTATTTAAAACCAATTATTCTTAGTAATACTTATCTTAAAGAAGTTTATTTTCTATTTTCAACTAACGAGAAATCATGATATGTATACTTGTTAAGATAGTTATTGAAAATGTCAACATACTTATTAAAAATGTATTAGTTAAATAATAGTATTAGAGCATCTTTACTTTAAAAAGAAAAAGCATAATTTGGCAGTTGAAATTAACAAAATGATTGACATGTGTTTGAAGATTACACACTTTATAGAGCGCGTTAATGATTTCAATTTTATTTTGAAATTAGATTCAAAGGACTAAAACATTTGATTATCGTTTTACCCTTCACGTCAAAGCCGCAGTTATTGAACGGTTTGCAAATAAAATATTTCAAAAAATAAAATAATAAATGATTTTTTTAAGCTAAATAAGCTTATATGAAAAAAAAATCTTTATATTAACTTATAGATAAATAAGTTATTTTTATCTTATAAAAAATAACTTTTATTTTAATATTTTTTTAAATGTTTATAAAAATTTATGAAGAGAACTAATAATATTCCCAATGTTGTGTGCGGCGGGGGTTTTCTTCTTGCACCCGAATATTACCTAATTAATTTTTTTTTATTTAATATTTTAAGGGCATAAACGGAAGAACATGAATCTTCTTTGGAAATGCAGAAGAAATATTAGGGTGCAAGAAGAAATACCCTGTGCGGCGTCATTGATGCATGTTCGTGGTGCATAAAATTATAATGCTTTTGAAAAGGCTTTTATTTTATGCACCCCACAATTCTTTTGCGCACCCCTCCAAATATTCAAAATAATTATCTACTCTTTGTAAAAGTAATTTTTAGATTATATATGTTGAAATTTTTTTGGAACAAACTTTTTGGAGTATCTAAAATAAGCTTTTTGGAAGAAATTTTATAAACAGAATATTCGGAATACAGGAAATACATTCTGGAATAAAATTTTCCAAAATAGAATTTTTTCAGAACAATTTTTTTAAAACATATATAATGTCTTTCAGAATAAATTTTATAGAACACTCTGAAATGAAATAATTTTTGGAAAAGCTTTTTAGAATGTTTTTCTTTCGCGTTTCCTCTCCTTTTCTTCCTCTGAAGCGTTCTTTCTCTCTTCTTCTTCATCTACAGCAGCAGAAATCATGTAAGCAATAACAACAGAGATAATATGAAATAGTAGTAAAGAATATTTTAGTCTTGTTACTGCTAGTGTGAGGGTTCAGTTAATAATTGTGGAAGTGTAAAAAGCAAAAACCTTTCGAAAACTACAATTATTTCTTGAATAAGAAGCCCAATTTAGTTTCATGATCTCCACATACTTTCAATAATTTGTAGAAGTTAAAGGATGTAATTCTGATTTTCATAAATGAAATCTTAGCATGGCTCCAAAGTAAGAATGAATGGTGTATAATTTTTAATTGACAGTGTAATTTGCTATTCGCCTAGGGTTTATGAGAAACTAAATTGGATTTTTGTAAGCCTTGGAAATAGTGAAGTAGGCTAAAGTTACTGGTGATATATTAAAAGGTCTTGTACTATTAATGTAAATTTGTTTTTTTTTCTTCTATTTTTTCCTTTTTTGAGGTTTCGTACCAGGTTGCTGCCGAAGAGATGTTTTAGTAATAAGTAGTAGATTTCAAAAGGCTTTTTATTATATAAGTTAAAAAATCCATGGCTATTCTCAGTACATCTAAATACTCTCTTAAGGTCAAATAAACATTAAATCAAAACAATTTTAACATTTAAAAAAAACTATATTTATTTAATTAAAAATAAAAGATGAATTTTTAATTATAATTAAAAAAACTCAAAAAAAATCTTAGTTGTAGTTGTAACATCTTAATTTTAGGAGCTTAAAAACTAATAAAATAGAATGTTATGTTTTATCTTAGTGTTCAAAACAGATAAAACAATGTATAAAGTAGATGAATACAATTTTTCAAAAGGTAGAACTATAAAATATAACATTTATACAAACTAACTAAAAAGTAATTCCAGCTCTATAGAGAGACTAACCACTTATAACAGTTCCCACTGAAACCTTTCATCAACCTAAAAAATAGTTCTTCATCCTGCAGAGGTGTCTCTGAAACTGCAAGACAAATTAAAGACAAACAACAAGACAAAAACATAGAAGAAAGGTAAACTAATGAGCAAAAGATATATATATATATATATATATATATATATATATATATATATATATATATATATATATATATATAATATAAAAATATATAATATAATAAAAAATAAAAAATATATAAGAGATACAAATGAGTTATAAAAAAAAAAAAATAAATAAAAAAAAAAAAAAAATATATATATATATATATATATATATATATATATATATATATATATATATATATATATATATATATATGTATATATAATCATGTCAAATAATATGATAAACCTATCTCTGATCTATAATCACACAAACAGTGGTTCCCTAACTCTGTAGAGTCTGGTCTCAAGAGATTATCACCCCACCACTCACAAGGTAAATCCCCTTCGCGCCTAGGACTTGATCAAATCCAGTGACTAGGACCTTTTTCATTTCTTCATGACATAACCTACTTGAGTGTGAGTAGTTATTAGAAAAATGATACCACCATATTAAATCTTTATGCCAATGCATATACTAACTACCTACATATGGAATCCTTCCTTGAAATTCTAGAAATCATATTACATTCCATGCTTATATATATGTCATTCAAATAACATTAATTTTAATATATTGAAAACATACAACGCTTCCAAAATGAATCAGGCAACATTTGTTCATGTTCTGATCTACTCGCTCAGCGAACAAATCTTCTCGCTAAGCAAAAGGCACTTTTGACCAACGACCAAATTGCTCACCTAACGAGTATATCACTGGGATTTCAGGAGAAATATCTCTTAACTAATTCGTCCAGTGAGTAATTGGTTGTCCAATGAGTCTCAAGTCAGTGATTCCCTGACTTAAAATTCTTCCAGCGAGTATGCATAATTCTGCAGAATCTAATTCATGCATAAATTTGCATACTCAAGTTAGTCCAAACAACCCAATAACTTTTACATGTGCCAGGCTCATATCACCTACAAATTTATTACAACATCAATACCAATAGGCTACAATTGTAATACTAAACATCAACATTTTTATACAAATAGAATTTAAACACTTACATTTCATAGCTTTCACATATCACAAATCATTCTACAGCTTAGATCAAACAATCAATCACAGTAAAACCATACAATCTATAATTTTGACATGCTTGTAACTTAAAAATAATGAAATTAGCTTCACTTACCTATTATCTTGCTTAAACAACTCTACGAATGCCATTAACTCCACAAAATGTTTTATCTACACCTAGAAACATGACAAGAACGATTGTGACATATCATTATGATCACTGATCAACAGAGACTTATACTGAAAAACACATGCAAGCAGAAGAAAGCTCATATGCAACAGAAAACATAAATAGATCAAAAAGAGAATTGAAACCCAACTTACACGAACAGAGAAATTGATCGGTCCAAATTGAAGAGCTCACCGCGAGGGTCACTCTTACTATTTTGGTTCTTCAATCAAATGACCGAGAGAAAGAACTCCTAAAAAGAAGTAAGAAAATTCTGAAAAAGTAATAATAAAACTCTTTTATAACAATTTTATTTATATCAAAAAATTTTAATATTAGAATAATCGAGTCTTATTAATTTTAAACGAATATCACTTCTAAAATATATTTTTTAGAATTTCACATTAGTTATAATATAAGTGTACAAATTATACTTGCTCTTATTGAATGCGTGTAAAGGGTACATAATTTAAACGAAATTAAAGAACATAATGTATTAATACATGAAAAATGTTTTTTGAACATTAAAGAACCACTTGACAATATATTTTAGAGGTAAAATAATCATTAAAAAAATATTTTTTTATATTTGTAAATAAAAAGAGATTGAAAGGTTAAAAAGTAAACCAACAGCAGCGTTGATGTTAAATTCACCAACGTATGACATTTTCTGACTAATATTTGGATGCGCTAATTTTCGATCCATTAACAAAGATCAATATTTGCGAATATTCGTTATACCGATATTCACGTATTTTTTTTTAATATCTATATGTACCCGCTGTAAGTATTTATAAAAGAAAAAATTAATATTTAATAATATATTTTAACTATAAATTCAAATAAAAATACAATACATAATATTTATAAATTTCAAACAAAATGCAAATAATACATTTAAATAGTGTTAAATAACAATTTACAAAAAATTAAAATTAAAAAAAAAATTAAAACCAATTGATAGAAAACAACTCATTCAAAATTAATGCGTTAATATTTTAATCATATTTTTTTTTAATTTTCTTTTAATTTAAATTAGAACATAACATATACGAATATCTACGGATACAAATACTATAATACTCATATCCGTCTTGTTAACATTCAGAATATATAAAATACATATATCTGTTATCCGTGAATATCCGTTTATGATATTCATTTCTTACCTATTACAGATTTTATCCGTAAGTACCCACGTAAACATTATTTCTTGACATCCCTACATATGGATCTCTTGCAATTTTGGATATATTTGGAGATTGAGAGACAAAACCCTTTTTTGTGCTTAACCATGTTATAAAATGCATCACTGTAGCACTTCCTCAACTTCCAATTTATTTATTTTTTTCGATTACAGAGTCTCTAATATTTGATATAGATGATCAGGTGCCAATTCCGGTTCATCGTATCCAATAAAGGATAAGGTGGGGGTATTAAATAAGCAGCATTACTTCAAACCAGTGAAGAATATGCAAGAGACTTGAGAAGCAAATGAAATCCATAGAGTGCATCGCAACACCATCACCCCCAAAACCTAATAATATCTTCTAACACAGCAATTATCCACCAACATAGTTCTAAAAAGTTCTCAAAAACAAAGGAAACAAGTCTCGCTCATTCCCTCCGCTTTTTCTCACTTCTGGAACGTGAATTGTCCTTCTCATTGCTATAACGAGAGTGTCTATCTGGAGATTCATGCTTTCTGTGTTTGCGGTGTTTTGAGTGTTTTTCACTTCTGCTTTTTTCTCGGGAGGAACCTTTCTTTTCTTTTGACCTTGAACTGTGTCTATCTCTTCTTTCGTCATCACTGGATGAATCACTTCCTGCATCACGCCTCTTATGTCGATGATGTCTAGAACGTTTTCTGCTCTTTTCCTCTTCTAATGAAGAACTGCTACTATAATCTCGGCGGTGTGTTACAGGGGTTTTAAGCTTCCTGTGCTCATCATATTTTTCCCTACTAGATCGCTTTCTGCCTTTTTCTTCTTCTGAACTGCTGCTATAGTCATGGTTGCCGGGTTTATAGCTCATGGTACTGGCTCCCTTGGTTTTCACATTACTGTTCTCACGGTTATTTCCATGAATAGTGCCACCTTTTGATAGACCACCCTCATGAGCAATATGCTGACCATATCGCAAATCATGATTTAAAGATATCTCTTCATTATTTTGACTGTCGAGGGTTTCAATTCTTGTATCTTCATTAACAAGTTCTTTCTGAGGTGCAATGTTCTTGGACTTCTGTGTGGGGTAAGGCATATCAGGAGGAACCTCAATACCTAGTTCCTTGCCCAATGATTCCAGAAAATCACCTGCAATCAATCGGCTCAAAGCTGTATTAGCTACTTCAGCTTTCTTTTCTTGATTATCCACTCTCCCAATACCAGAATCTCCCCCTTCATCATCTGAATCATCGGAGAAAATAGCCTGCGATACATGAATTTGTTATAGGTTGCATGTGCAACATCATATAATATATGCAGGTGATAAACGAGAATTCGTTAATTTAGATTTCCACTCCTAGGACACATGCTTAGTTCCAAGACTCAAACCAAATTAAATAAGTATCAACAGAAGTCACCCCCAAGATAATATGCTCAGACTAAAAGGGCATATAAAAACATGTACAAAATATGCTTTGTAAAGGATGAAATGATTTCATGAGGAAGTATTAATTTTAAGTAGGATGGTCGGAAAGAATGAGAAATTGGGTGTTACCTTATACAAGTCAACTGGCCTTTCAATATTTTCAACTTCCACGTCCCCTTCAGGTTCATTTTCAGTGATATTTTTGGTTATGTCTTCAGTAGTATATTGTTGCAAAGGTGAGATTTCTTTCTTTGATGTAACAGGGTCGTCCATTTTGATACCTTTGACTGAATCTGATGTAAAAATCAAGGAATCCATTTTACTTCTAATCCGTGGAGCAGGTGGTGGCTGAAAAAGGCAAGGAATATCATTGTTTGACAAAGACAGAAAGTGAAAAATGTTTTCCAAATCAAGCAAGAAAGTCAATGCAAGAATAACCTCAAAATGTAACAGACTACTTGAAGTACCTTCCCCATATAAGGATCAATCAAATCAAAGCGTTTGCACAGAAGAGGTGAAGGGCGCCATTGAAACTCTTCCCTCTTAGGGTACGTTTTTTTCCTCAAAATATCATCAGCTTGCAGGTTTGTTTTTGGCTGTTAGCACCGGGATACATCAAACATAATCAGGCAGAGCTGTAGGGAAAGAAACAGAAGAAATATCACTTTAGTCATACCTCTAATTCACCAGAAGTAAACTGCTTGACACCACCTGGGATGAAATCCATGGCAGATGGAGTTAAAGGCTTGCTTCCCCTGCCCTGTCGTCCCTTTTCTATTGCCTCAGCTGCAGCCTCAAAACTCAGTCTTTCTTGAGCACGAGCAGCCTCCGACATATCACTAGCTAAACTAGAACTTGCAGAGCGCAATCCCCCTTTATATTTCTCCTTAAGGAACTGCTCAAATCTTTCTTGCTTTGCTGGATCATCTTTGAAAGGCTTTTCTACATTCATCAACTCACTCTGGCTCAAAAATAAAGAAACAAACATAAGTAAAGACCCAAGTCTATTTGGCTATTGACAGTCTGAGAAAGAAACAGAGGTCTCTACGAAAGTGGGAGGATAAATCTCATTGCAACTTCTTTTATTTTACAGAAATCAGTTCAACCCCAAGCCTAATGGTACGGGTATCATTGTGCCTTATCATTACGATTCCACAGAAAGCAGTCTAAAAATCATGTCAAAGGAATTATCTGAGTTGAAGGCGCAATCTGGTATGCCAGCCACACTACTAGAAGCAATACAGAGATATTTTCTAATTTAGAGTTTAATGCAGAAAGATTAACTACTTACAACTGATGTAGACTTGGTAAATGTATCAGTAAGATTAAATTGGAGTTGAATATCTGTCGACGCAACAAATGAGGATGGACCTTGGGAGCTTTTTTCTAAAGGTTTTTCCCCTAAGATCTGGCCTCGGCTCTCAGCTGTTAGCTTATTCAAACCAGGAGTCATTTTTCCATCCAACTGCTGACTAGTCTGATCATTGTGTTTCTGCTGTGCCTCCCACAATTTCCTAGCATAATATTCATGGCCAGTTCCTCCAGAAAGAAAACTAAACAGTGGATTTGATTGATTCTTTTCTCTAGATAAATCCTCATATAATTTTCCACATTTAGCTACCAGATTAGCAACCCCTTCAATTAATAATTTTAAATTGCCATCCTCTGGAGGAGGAGTGTCCGGTGGAGTAACTTCATAGCTCTTGCGGTTAAGGTCAAGTGGTCCAGAAAATTTGTGGTGGGGCACAAAATCCTTAGGAATCAGAGGAGCCTCAAATCTGAAAATCAGTTTATACAATTATGGTTTAATGTGCAATCCTGTAAATACAAAATAGGCGAAGTAATAAAAAAGACAAGCATATATAGACTTCATAACCAAGAACAGTTAAAATATTGTAATGATATCCCAGGGCCATAGAATTACTATTAACCCAAATCAGGGTTAATAGAAATGTCAAACATTAAAGTTTATAATATAGAATTTTAAAAATTAAAAACATATCAGGTTAATAGTTTAGCAATAAAATGCTTTGTAACCTTTCCATTTTATAGTCAGAATTGGATGCAACTCTGAAACCAGGCAGATCACCCTGGTCCTTCGGCTCTTTCTTTGTCGGATTTTCTAATCTCAATGTTGAAGGTTCTTCTACTTCTTGAACATAAGCATCTTCAAATTCGTAACCTTGAAAAAGAAGCAAACATTATGCCTATTTTTCTCATTCTTACAGAAGAAGTTTACACTCGCGAGCTTACTTCAAAGAAATTGTTCTCTTATAAAAAATTAAAGCATATACACTTCTACATGGGGAAAACAATCATTATTTAACGCAAAGCTGAAAGTGAATCCTCGGAAGGATGCCCTAATTCTAGCATTCTACAGATATAACATCACTTAAAAGTAAAACTAGGTACGATAAGTTAATACAGTATAACTTTTATTTGTAGTTGTTCCGCGCAAAGTAATATATTGTATAATCTTATCCGTTAAACCCTCCTTATACAATATATTAATGAACAACTTATTTGGGTTTTCAGATTGAGACTAGGCTTTATTGTATTTGATTTGGCATGCCAACAATCTGAACGATGTCATGAATCAGTCATATCTTTAATCATGCAGTGCATGCATGAATTGATGTCATTTTGCATCAACGATACAAAAGCAATTCAATGATTAGATTTCTCGCCCTTGATACTTTGATTTCACTAATCACCATCACCTGTAATGCACTAATATGATACAGAAAAAATATGGTACAAAGAGTGAGTGCTGAAAATATACTAATATTAATCCAAAGACAAGGTAAATCAGAGCTCTGCTCCAATTCGTCACTATTTCAGTCTGATTATTTCCGCTGTCTATACCCGGAAGAGGAAATTTCTTCCACTAATACTGTTTCATCAAGATATTTTGCAGTAACTATTTTTATATCCTATCTTGGGTCCTGTCATACAATACACTTCTTAAAATATTTATGTGAAAAGTATTACTTTTTATCCTACGTAGCAGTATACCGTGCATCACCAAACATAATAGTCTAGATAAATGACACAAAATACCAAGCATTAAAATTTTAATAGACTGTATACCATTAGGTTTTAACGTATCAGGCCTTTTCATCCTATCACGCATACCAAAAAGGTCCCAAGTTAAACCATGTTTACTCCTAACATGAAAGAGCAGAACTACTAACCAGTGGCATAGACATCCTCATCCTCAGCATCAAGCTCCTCCAGAGCTCCAATGCCAAAACCGGGGGCAGCCTTTCCTGCTGATGAAAGAATGCTGAGAGTTAAATCATTTTAGAGAAAGATATTTTTCATATACTCAGAATTTAAGTATCTTACACTTCAAACCAAAAAGACTATCTCTCGAGAACCCAAGTCCCCCCTTGTTGGCTAAGCGTGATCTTTTTTTCTCTGCAAAAAAGAAGATAAAGCAATTAAATATAAATTTCTAGATCCCACATCATAGATCAAGAAAATGCTTACCTCTAAACTCCGGAGCATGCTTGTAAGGATCAAAACCTAATCCATGAAGATCTTGCTTTGGGTTGAGTACATAAACCTGAAGAAAAGATGTATATAAGGCACGCATATTATCAATAAATCTCTACTAACAAGCAGCTAAAAGACAAATAAGAAATTGAGTCACAATAGCTAAAACATGTTTGTTGAGGATGAGATATCTATTCATCACAAAATCCACCATTGGATTGAAAGTTTGTACTAACACATGAAGAAACTCATACAATTATTATACACAAACATACCTCACCATTGCTCTAAGGAATCATTCAATAATTCATCAGAATTTACTCTAAGGACTAAGCAATTGTTTGGGGCGCTTCTTTTCAGATGGGTCAAAATCACATCACACATCACAATCCCCAAAGAACCATATTGGAAAGGAAATAAACAATCAACCAAGATATTAGAAGATAATCATATGTTAAACCTACAACATTTGTATATGATTAGTAACAAACTTCTCACCGGTGTGCTCTTAGAAATCTGAGCATCGTCATTCACAGGCTCCTCAGGAAAATTTTCAATATCACCCTGGACAGACTCAGACTCTGATACCTTCACTTTTGGATCATCAGAAGAAAATGCTAAGAAAGCTCTGCGTGCCTGTCTTCTGGCATCTGCTCAGAATATACAATTACATGAACTGAGATATCATTGGATGGAAGCCTAGTTAACTAGACAGCAACCAGACACAAATATATAAAAAAATATTATTTTATATTAGAATAATATATATTCTGGATATGAAATAATAATACAACAGAATGGATAGCTCATATAATCTATGCAAAAAAAAATTGACAAAGCCTAACCAGGGATTACACTAAGGGTGTAATTTAAGAGGAAAAAGATGAAAGATAAGAAAAAAGATGAATGCGGAACACTTAAAGTGATAATCCAGCAAGTAACTCTAGAAACTCAGACAAAAAGCCCACACTACAAAACTATGTAATACTAAGCCCATTCCCAATTGTGAAAAGGGAAATAACTACTAAAAGGCAGAAGGAAAGGTTATGGTAAGTCAGCAAGGTGTACAGTAAAAGAATAAAATATAAATGAAAAGAGAACCATGGCCAAGTGCATTCCATCCTATTAACAATCAGTGCATGTTATTTTAATTAGATCAATTCGCCCTTTAAAAAAGATTGCCTAAAAGAAAGACAAGCATCCAAATATGAAAAAGATGATGAAGACCATAAAACAATTACTATAATATAAATATAACATAAACTGGTAATAACTTTATCCTATATTACTCTTTTTTAATAGTGCTGAAAGAAATTGTAGCATACACAAAACAATCTAAATCACAAATATTTACTGAACCTCATATTATCAAATACATTAAAATAATATCAAATCAATTAACGAACAAGGTAGATGAACCAAAAACAAATCTTGATCTGATTTCTAGCAACATGTTGATACAAAACTATGTAATCCTGTGATTTTATCCAGGAAAAAAAAAAGGAAGAGCAGCCACCTGATTTAAGGGGGGGTTGTTCAGTTTGAAAAAAATATTTTGATTACACTTTTTGTTTCCTGTTTTCTGAAGTTCATACAAAAATGGTGGAAACAAAAATGAAAATGATAAAAACAATTGTTTTCATTGTTTCCAATACAAACTTCGAAAAAAATGAAATAAAGTAAAACAGAAAATAAAAAAAAATAAAGTGTTTTCTCAAACCATACAGCCCTAAGAATCCTTTCATACAATATAACTTATATTGGATGAACTAGTATCAAAAGGTATAAAATAGAAAGCGAGCAAATAGCTAAAAATTGGTAATGGGAAATCATACCATACAATGCATCAGAATGTGAATCCTTGATGGTGCGGCCACGACTCCACCCCATCTTTAAGAGCAGTTTTACCCCTAAAACATGTGAAGGAGGTAAGAAACAGAATATTTTTAAGGAAAATGCTATTCAACTTTCAAGTTAAGTGGAACACCTATAGACTCATTGGCCGGAACAACTATTTCATCAGGAGCAGGTCCAGGTATTACGGATGGTCTACAATGAAAAAGAAAAACACCAACAAGCATGGAGTTGTCATCAGAAAGATAAAAAACAAAAACAAAAAATAGAAAAGGGGTAAATTATGGAAAAACAAGAAAAAGCTGTAAAGCTGCATTTTGCTTTCGGGAGGAAAAACTCTAATTCCCGATAACAATATTGAAGATTACATAATGCGTAGAATAGTAGCTTATTACAAACATCCATATTTTGTAAGAGCAACTCCAGAGCAGAGTTATTAACCTGTTGCTTAACAAAAAGTAATTGTTGTTTTACAAGAAACTGCAATAGAGTTAATCTACGTCACAACAAGAGTTTCTAAAACTTTAGCAACGTTGCTTCTACAAGGAATGGTGCTTAACAAGAAAGATGAGAAAAATTACATTAGTTTTAACTTGTAAAAAGGTGAAATGTATGTATATATATATATATATATATATATATATATATATATATATATATATATATATGT
>Ga0214545_1004249_pt1 | contig 26908 bp, 15 predicted proteins | sample CNSS4metaG_FD_160064 | JGI IMG/M metagenome (GOLD analysis project Ga0214545, IMG submission 160064) | Root nodule microbial communities from cowpea collected in UCLA plant growth center, Los Angeles, California, USA - CNSS4 | ecosystem: Host-associated > Plants > Roots > Nodule | place: USA... | reverse complement strand
ACCTTTTTTTTTTTTTTTCCTTTTTGATACAATGGATTAAAAAAACTTTTTTTGTTTAACCCTTAAATTGTAGGAAGCCCTAGATGGTATTGAGTTTGCAGTAGGTGCAGCTACTTCAAAATGGGGTTCCCTTAGGGCATCTATGGGGCACCCTAAACCATTTGACCTAAAATATGTTGGTGTTGGAAATGAAGACTGTGACAAGAAAAACTACCAAGGCATGCTCTCACTTTCTTTTTTATTTTTGTTTAGCCTTTTCAGTAAACTTTCAATCTCTATGTGTTTCGTATTTTTTGTTTTAAATATTATTAAATATTTTCATTCATTTTCTTTGTCAATATCATACGTTTATAAGTATAAATATAAATGTTATTTTGTGATATATTTTAATTTTCTTTTTTCAATTATGATTTTTAATTTATTTATAATAAGTACAAAACTATTAGTCTTTAATTTTTTATTGGTTATATTTACATTAAAATCTTGTTTTTATAAAATATTCAAATTGAAATTAAAAAATTACAAAAGACTTTTTAGATTTATTTTTTTTAATTTATGTGAACTAGCCCACGAAGTCATAAGCTCAAATATTCTATAAAACGAAATATGCGAAGTTTCTAGATATTGATTATAATGTAACATGAATATGGATTAAGTTAGTAAACCTTTTAAGAATTATTTTTGGTGATTTCTAATTAATTAATGCTCTTTAAAATTTATGTTAATTTAGTACAAAAATAACAAATCTTTACTTACATCTTTTAATAACTGATTGAAATAGATTACAAATAGTAAATTTTGATTGGTTTTAATTACGGATGAGAAATTAACTTCTCATGCAGGTGGGTGGTGAAATAAAAACAGTTTGGAGTGTTTCAACCCATTACAACCACAAAAACACACACACACACACACATATATATATATATATATATATATATATATATATATATATATATATATATATATAATATGACCAGTGAAAACTTTAACCCTTCTAAATGTTAACGTGGTCAACGATATTTCTCCAAAAAAAGAATATTTTACTCCCATCTTTCATTGTACTTATATTTAGCGAAAATTTATATGTCAAATTTCGATCAAGGTCTATATTTGATGGAGCTCTCAAACTAAATTGAAACCTGTGAGTTAACATGGTTTACTTAGAATTCAATTCACTTAGATTGAATTCGTAATGAGTCCCGTTAGTGAGTCAACTCGTAGATAAAGTGTTACACAAGTATTTTTTTAATATGTTGGACTTTGTATTTGGGTTCGGTTGGATTGTTTTTTTTTTTTAGTCAATACGTTGGTAAGTTTTATTTTTGTGATTTTGATTTGTATTTTGAGTTTAATATCCTTTTGAATGTATTTGGATTGTATTAAAGTTTATTTAGATTTTAACATAATTATACTTTTTTTTGGGACTGAAGATAAAAAGTTATATATTTGTTTAATTAAGTGAGTTAATTCATTTAACCCACCAACTTGTGGTATGTCAGGTCGAGTTCCAAGTTTTTCGACTCACTAATAAGTAAGTCAAATTGGGTTGACTCACTAAATGGTCAATCCGTGATGAGTTGGGTCAGACTGAACCAAGTCATCCGTTTTGACAGGTCTAATATTTGATTAGTACTCCATCTTAAAATTTACATAATTATAATTATTTTTATATTATTTAAAATCGGAAAAGAAGAAAAATGATATCTTTCTAACATTAAATTTTGTATCATATCTTATTTTTCATTTGCAAAAGAAATATATATAATAAACATGTAGATGTTTATGAGTGAGGATAGGAGTTTTACATTAGGACTAGAATAGACATCATGAATGTCGCACCCCTCTGAAGTTGTCATCTCCATTCTAATTTTCATTTAAAAATGTTAAGAGTTTGTCTAATTGTTTTCTATTTTGAATATTTCAATGACTGAAAATTAAAATGTTAAAGGGTTTATGTGATTTTTTATTTTATTTTTGTTAGGAAACTACCTAGCTTTCTACAAGGCAATAAAAGCTGCTTATCCAAAGATGCAAATAATTTCAAATTGTGATGCTTCATCCAAACCGTTAAATCACCCAGCCGATATGTATGATTATCACGTAATATTCTATCTCTTGCAAATAACATTCATAGTTCTATAAAACAATAATATCACTATTTATCCTTTCTCATATACTCTAACTCTCATTCCAGACTTATCCTAATCAATCTCAAAGCATGTTTAACAACGCAGGTGTGTTTGATAAGACACCACGAAATGGTCCAAAGGTTTTAATAATTCTCACTTATAACTCTTCTTTTCTATCGTATTAGGCTTAATTAATATCTCTTTTAATTCATCTTATCGTATTTATACCATTCAGGCTTTTGTGAGTGAGTATGCTCTAATTGGAGAACAAGCTAAGTATGGAACCCTTTTGGGAGCTGTGTCTGAAGCTGGATTCCTTATTGGATTAGAAAGAAACAGGTTAATCAACTCTACCTTAATTTATACTTAAGAAATTTTTATTATTTTTATAAAAAAAAAAACAAATTTCTGCCTAAGTTTTTCTAAAACATATATATTTTTTATGATTCAATTACTTGGTTGTTTCATAAGTGTCACTAATTTCATTCATACCCATATTTTATGCAGTGATCATGTGAAGATGGCCAGCTATGCACCACTTTTTGTGAATGCAAATGACAGAAAGTATATCCATAACCTTTTTTTTTCCTCTTTTCTCATAAATTTCCAATGGAAAATATATAAATTAAGTGAAATGTGGATTTTTTTTTTTTTTATATTTAGGTGGAACCCCGATGCAATTGTTTTTAATTCCCATGAGGTTTATGGAACTCCTAGCTATTGGGTGCAGTTTATGTTTAGAGAGTCAAATGGAGCAAAACTTCTCAAATCACAACTTCAAACACCTTACCCTAATTCACTTGCTGCATCTGCGATTCTTTGGAAAAATTCTCAAGACCAAAAAACTTACTTCAAAATAAAGGTACTCTATATGCTTCTTGCCTTTTAATCATTTATTTGTTTTCTCATACACCGTGAAAATTTATCATAATTTCTTCAACTAATTATTACAAAGGTTAAACTATAAAAAAAAAAAGTACACAAGTTGTGATCTAGAAGTGTTATATTTGGTATTGAAAAAGTTATGTTCCATAAATATAAAGAAAATAATATGATCACTTTCATTTTTTGGCTCTAATTTTTTTTTTGTTTTTTGACGTGACTTAGTATGAATCATTGATTAACGTATTACAGTAGTTTCTTTTGAAAGAAGATAATGCACATTAAACCACAGAGTAAAGAATGGTTTGTCAAAGAATGTGAGTCATAATATAATTTTTCTAAATATAATTATAATATTTTATACTGAAATGGTGTTTAGTATAAATAACTTCATTTAATATTAAAGAGTGGACTTTAAACATAATTTAATCTTATAAAATCAGCTTGTAAAGTAAAATTTGCATCTATTTATATACTATTTTTTTTAATAAAGTTGTCCTTAGAACAACTTTAATTCAAAAGAAAAACAGAATCCATGTTTAGTGAGAAAAAAATAGAAATTGTGTTTGGTAAACACTAACTTAACTAAAAAAACCAAGTAATTGTCTATTCTGATTATACCAAATTGGTAATTTTTTTATAAATTTTTTTTATTGGAACATCTTGGACAAATTTTATGTGAGATATGTCACCTTATAGTAAATTTATTGGAAATGTTTTATTAATTAATAGGTTGTTATACAATCATCCACAATTTTTTTTTCACTTTTTAAGTATGAGTTGTCTAAAATGTATTGATTTACAATAGAATATAAATGTTGAAATTTTATCTTATAAAATAATTTTCATCATCACCTTAATGCAATTGGCTTGTTTTAGGTTGCAAACCTGGGAAAGAGCTCAATAAATCTCAAGATTTCTTTCAAAGGAATTAAGAGTTCAAAGGCAGCAAAGGCAACAAAGACAGTGCTCACATCTGCAAATGCATTTGATGAGAACAGCTTTGCACACCCGAAAAAGGTAAATTTTTTTTTTTATTATCTTATATACCCACCAATTAGGGTTGTATAAGGATCTAATATCTATTATTTTATGTTTGTTTTATACACAGATAGTGCCAAAAAGAAATCCACTTAAGAGTGCTAGCACAGAGATAAATGACACACTTCCTCCATTTTCATTGACAGTATTTGATTTATTGAAAAGCAATGTTTAGAAGACAATATTAATGAGGAATGACACAACTATAGCTCTTAATTTTAGTGTACACGTCCAATTATAGCTTGCTACCACTAAATTTTAGTATGTATATTCCTTTCTCTTAAACTAGTCATTATTAGTATACCGACCCAATCATCAAATTATAATAAAAAAATAACGTATATTTTCAAATAAATCTTATATTAGGTAACGAACAAATTTTATTAAAAAAAAACTTATTCATTTTTAAAGAGTGAAGTTATACTTTCTAAAGATTTTATCCTCAATTATTTATTGATACATTAAACGTTTTCTATGACATTTAGAATAGATTTTTTTATGACGATTCAAAACCTGTAATAGATATAGTCGATATACAAAGTGAAAATTTTCTATGTCGATTATGGACCTGACATAGAAAATTCACTTTTTATGCTAATTCTATACTCACCCACAATAGAAAGTTCACTTTTTGTATCATATGGAAAATAACCAACATAGAAAATTAGAAAAATCTATCATGTTTAACATATAGTCACTTTTTATGATGGATGTGCACTCAACAGTCATAAAAAGTGTCATTTTTGTATGACTGTTATAGTCACAACCAACATAGAAAATGTCATTTTTTAAACTATAATGACAATAAATGTCATAAAAAGTGTTTTTTTTTATTTACATTATTTGTATCCTTACTCATGTAACAAAACTTGCATAATTATAATTAAAAAAAAATTCAAATACTATCTTAATAATGTAATTCAATTCATAATCATTTAATAATTACATATAAACTTATTAAAATTAAGATGTTGATAATTTCAACATCATTTACAATAAATATTCAAAAAATAAATAAATAATAAATTAAATAACATTAGTATACACCAATTTAATTAATTATAACACGTAAAAAAGACAAATGCGTAATTAAAATAAGTAAGATCAATGCATAAGGAACAAATACAATCATTAAAAAGCTCCAGCTCTTTGTAGAATGAATAAGTCAGAGATCTTACAAATTTTGTCACTTATCATGCATTTAAATGAAAACTCATTCCAAAATTTCAAAACATAAATTAATGTAATAAATTAGAATTTAACCAATATCCTAGCCTAACTTTAATAATAAATCTTAGATGAACTCTAAATATTATAACAATTTAACAAAATCAGGTAAATTACTTACCCTTGTCTATCTGAAAATTATGTCAAAAAGTGTTGCAACGAATAACCTGCGCAAGAAACAAATCAATAGAGGAAACAAAGAAACCTAGGTGACTCATGTTTATTTGTAATTTTTTAAATAAGGTCTTTAACTATTTATGGTCTAACAATCTCTATTTTTATGATGACATAAAACATACAATTATTTGAAAGGTAAACATATCAAAAATTTTCTCAAAAAGCATACCAATTATACAAACAAAAAAATATATATAAGATAATCAAAGAAAATAATAAAATTACTATTGGATGAGACTTCTATACACCTCATTTTATTAAAAGCATATTGTACACCTAGATGATGTGTTTTTACAATAAAATTGTAATTTTGAAGAAAAGAATAAGGTAAATTAAATGAATTAATGAAAATCATATAATCATTAAAATCATAGTTAAGCAGATAGAAGAAGACGAAGTCTCATAGAGGAAGACTTTGTATTTAAAAGAGTGGAATAAAGAATTTTCTTCCTTCCTCTTAATCTTGTATAAGAGAAATTTTCTAATGTTAAAAAAGATGTAGATGCATGTGTAACTATATATTTCCTTTTGTAAAAATGATGGAAGCATGAGTAGGCTAGCAATCGGGCCTCATCTAGTTTTGGGTGGTCAAGACCGAAAATCACATGGTCAACCTCAGCTAAGGCACATTAAGATACAACCAAGAATACCTTCATTGAGAAGATGATTCCATCATGAATTCTCCCATTTAAATGAACACTTGCCTTTTTTTTACTTGGCTTGCTCATCATCTTCATCTTTTTATTTTTCCTTTTCCTTCATCTCCTTTAAAGGACTAAATTCTTATTACTTTTAGTCATCCTTATACTTCACCTCCCTCCCTTTAAATGTTAGAAACAAAACAATTAGTTAACAAGAATGAGTTTTGTTTAGTCATCATGAGCTTATGTTTCAACTTGACAACCTCCTAAGTTAGCTCAACCTTGTTTGGTTTAAGGTGAATAACAATTGTTACTATACAAGAACCATAATGGGATTAGAAGAAAGTTGAGGGACACTTTGGTCAAGCCAAAATGGAACAACTTAAGATTAAAAGATGGAATTATAGGATCTTTGATAAACTTGAACACCTTAAAATGGGGATGATGAATATAAAAGGTAAAGCTCAAAGGGGTGATCACGAAATGCTTATGAGGTGGGACGAAACTAGAGTGTTTACAAGGATGAGTTTAGTGATGGTGGAGCAAAACCCTTCATCTTACTTTTCAAAACAAAAAGATGTCTCTAGTCATCTTGTGTTTGAGATCATCTAACACTTATGTTTTGTCCTATTTCTCATAGTAGGTAATTTTACATTCAATGCTCCATACAATTGTTCCATGACATCAAACTCAATTCAAATCAAGTTAAAATTTGCTTTCAATTGTTGAACCCTTATGCATATTAAAGGATTTATTTTTCATGCTTAAGTAGTAAGATGATGATGTATGTTAAATGTCATTAATTATATATATATATATATATATATATATATATATATATATATATATATATATATATATATATATATGTTGGGAATAGTTCAAGTGTGAGTCAAAAAGTCCCACATTGGATAGAATAGACAAAGTTAAACACTATATAAGAATAAAGACCCATAACAACATTGCCTTGAGGTTTTGGTGTAAAAGTGGTGTCTGAGGTCTTATATGTGTAAGACTAATATCATATAACTATATAGAACCACAATCTCTCAATGTCTATAACCATAACCCTTATATATATATATATATATATATATCCAACAGTGAGGAATGTTGAGAATATTACTTAATATCTTTTTTTATTTAAATTAGTTTTTAGAAAATATTTCAGGTTTAGAGATATATTTCAGTTTTAGGAAATTAGTTATTATTTTATATTAAGAGTGAGATATTGTAATTATTTTATACTTGATATTTGTTATATTTTGCTCTATATATAGGGTATATCAATAAAATACAAAAACATGTTCCTCCGTATAACATATCATATATATCTCTCATATATTTCATATCTCTCATATTTTCAAAAGCTCTAAAAATCTCAACAATATATATATATATATATATATATATATATATATATATATATATATATATATATGTGTGTGTGTGTGTGTGTGTGTGTGTGTGTGTGTGTGTGTAGGATGTCATTCATTCATGTGTGTGGCTCGGTGTGTTATTTTTTATGAGTATGTTGTGAGGGATATGAGATTGATTGGATCCATTGACTGAGATATTAAGCATGAAAGTTAAAGAAATGAGATATTTTATCAATTGTGTGTTATAATAGGTTAGGTGTTAGTTTTCCATAGGACATGATTACTAGAAGTCTTTGAAAAGGCGTAGAGTGATAAATTACACTTTTTATTACAATTGTGATTGAGGAATATAATACTTTGATGACAATGCTTCAATTTACATTATGTATTATGGATGTTGTTAAGGATTTAGATATCTTAATGACAATGTTTAGTATAACTTGTTGAGAATTCAATAAGATTAATGTGTGTATATGTGTATGATATGATTTTTAAATTTAAATTAATTTGTCTATATATTTTTTGTTATAAATTACTATAGTTATAACTTAAACCTTACAAATAATATTAATCAAATTATTACTACTACAGTTTTGACTTTTTAACTCGTCCTTTATGCCTCGGTTGTATAGCAAACGAGGCGAATAAACACGCGGTGGCAATTTTGAAATTTTTACAACCTTTAATGCCTCGGTTATTTCAATACCCGAGACAAAAACTTACATTATGCCTCGGTTCACTCAAACCCGAGGCCTAATGTCTGCCAAAATTTTTAATTCTCCCGTCATTTTTAATTTTTCAATTAAACGAAAAGGGTTTTGTCTCGATTGTTTAAGACCCGAGGCATAAACTTCACACTGGTTCAATTTTATTTGCACTGCAGGAAGGTGGAAAGTTTAGGTTAAATAAACCAAAATCAACAACAATCCTCGTCTTCCTCTCTGCACCACATTCTTCCTCATTTTCTCTAACACTTCAAACTTTCTTTCTCTCCATCTCCAAAATCAAACCCAATCATTTCCAAAGTTTCAAACTTTCTTTCTCTCCAACATCTCAGATCCAACATCCAATCTCAAAGGTAAGATCATTCAATGAGGGACGCTACGGAAGCGTCGCTGGCCATCTGAGGCGCCACCACCATCGCGCACACCGACGCCGTGGAGACATGGCGGAAGCAAAGGGACTCTGGTTCACTGGTGTTGCTCGTCGCTGCACCACAGACGACAAACGCACGCCGCCACACCCAGTGAGGGACTCTGGTTCGCCGGTGCTGCTCGTCGCCTCTGGTTCGCCTTCATTGTCGTCTCTGTTCGAAGTTCCGACACTATCATCCTCCGTTCGAAGTTCCGACTCGCCCGCGACGATTATTTCTCCTTTGTTTCTTTAGCCGTCGAACCTTTTTCTTTCTCTTTTTCTTTGTGATTTAATACAATAGAGTATGTGTGAATGAACTGAGGTGCGAGTTGGAGTGAGTACGGTGTTTGGGTGTATTTTCTGTGTGCAGGTTGAAGTGTAAAGGAGCAATGGGTTTGGGGATTCTGTGTTGGTTATGCATGACTGGTGTTAGAGATTGAATGATTATGAATGATTGTAAAAGGGAGACGATGGTGGTCGGGAAGATGAAGATGAGATAATGGTGAAAAAAGGGTTCTAAAATGGCCACTATTTTTGTGCTTTAGGTGCGTGAGTGTTTATGTGTAATAGACATTGAATCTGATAATGGAACTCAGGCAGAAAGGCTGGGTTGTTTTAATTTTTTTTTTAATTTTTAATGTCTATATTAGGCCTCGATTATTTTAGAACCGAGGCAGTAATGATTGAATATGCCTCAGGTGTAAACCGAGGCAGAAAGGTAACATTTTTTACCTCGACAATATATGTCTTGGGTCTTAAACTGAGGCCAAAAGACTAAAATAACCGTGACAGAAAGGTAACATTTTTTACCTCGACAATATATGTCTCGGGTCTTAAACCGAGACCAAAAGACTAAAATAACCGCGGCAGAAACTCTCTCCTGCACCCGTATATATTTAATGTTATATATACACAATAATTAGAAACTTAATATTTTATTTATATGTATATTATTATATATCCACTAACTAGAATATATGATTAATATTTATGGGATTGTTGTTTTATTCAATTGAGTATTATAAAATGAATAAAGAAGTCAAAATAAAATATTTATTTTTCACACTTGATTAAACATTTTGTTTTCTTTTCCTTGTTTTATGTGTATTAAATATTTTATTTTCATTGCCATAAAAAACTATGTTAATAATTCAAAATTATTGTTTGTTTGTAATGTTTTTACTATTTTGTTCCTTTTAATTTATTTCATCTCTAAGTTATGTTTAAAATTATTAATAGTTAAAAATAAGATTAGATTGTAATTGAACTTGTTAATTATAAATCTGAAGTAGATTTATATATTTAAATATATTTATTAGATATAAATTTTAATTATATAAAAAATATTTATATGGTGCTAATTATCATGAGATTAATATTTAATTTAATAAAAAATAATAATTAAAGTTGGTTATCTGTCAATTGTTAATTTCTTTTTTACTAATATTTCGATATAAGATAGAATTAGTGTCATTTCGATAATTTAACTTTCATTATATGGATTGTCAAATAAAATTGAAATTTATTTAATTGGAAGTATGAGATATTCATAAGTTATATTTAGCTTATCAATCTATCATGGTTAGAAATAAAGCCACTAAAAAATGTCTTTTAACAGAAAAAAAAAATCAATCATAAAGTTGTGGTGAATTAAATTAACATCGTACTATCAAATTTAATTTTAAATCTTAAATTCATATTTTTAGTGAATACATTAGACATAAACAAAACTTATTTCAGTGTGTTTTACACAAAACATTGTGCGTGAACATAGTTAGACTAAATATTTTAAAAGAGAAACAAATATTTGATGTGATAGAATCCATAAAATAAGAGTAAATAGTGGTAATTAAAATATGGTTTTTAATTTCAAGGACAAAAAAGAATGAATTTTAAATGTAGGATATTAAAAATTAGAAGTAAAAGTGAATGGGTTTATTATTAAGATATGGAAAATACATTCTTCTACAAATATTTAATAGATTGGTCCTTTGTTTTAATTATTTAACTAACATTCTTAATTAAAAATAAAAATAAAAGTTGAATGATGATGGAAAGAGTTGTTAAGGTAAAAGTCAACAAGAGTGGCTAAGTTGCTGGTAATGGTAATGCAGCACCACCACCACTCTCTAACATTCAATTCTCTAACCCAATTATTAACATTAACTAGCCACGTTCCACTTTAAACAAAACAAACGCACCCCGTCCAAGTCCTCTTCTCGATGTGACGTCGTTTCACCTTCCCCAGAACCACCACCACCACTACCACCCCCACTCACTCGCCCACACTATTTTCAATCCCATTTCCTTTCCCAATCCCTATTCCTATTCCTATTCCATTCATTCCAAATCCAAAACTACTTTTAATTCAAACCGGACCCAAAACCTCACTTTCTCTCTTTTTCTCTCTAACATGGACCAAGGCCAGCGCCACGTCAGCGCCACCAGCGCAACTGACAATCCCGTGCTCCGCTGCACCACCGTGTGCACTCTGCCCTTCGCGCGCCTCGTCGCCGCCTCCCGCCGCCGCCTCTTCCTCTCTGACTGTGCAGACGGTCGATCCGACGACGACGACGGCGCTGAGTGCGGGTACTCGCGCGCGGTGTTGGTCCTCGACATGGTCTGGAACCTCGCCTTCGTCGTCGTGGCCGCCAGCGTCCTCCTCTCCACGCTTCGCGAGCGGCCGTCCACGCCGCTCAGACTCTGGCTCTGCGGCTACGCGTTCGAGTGCGTTCTTCATATGGCTTTCGTCTTCTTTGAGTTCCGCCTCGGAGTTCGCGATTCCTTTGGTCACACTACCTATAGGTAAATACTCTCTTCACTTCACTGCCACTAGTTTTTCCTTCAATTCCTGCCTCGACAATTGATTATTTTTATTTTTATTTATTTATTTTTTAAATTATGTGAATTTTAATCCTTTTAATTGACATTGTTCGTGCGTGTGTGAGAGGGAGAAGGAGAGATAGGGGGGAGGGACAGGGAGAGAGCTATGACTAGTAGCTAACTGATGTTAGAAATTAGACATGTGATGATATTGATTTGGTGTGCTGCTTCGATGATGATTCTGAATGAAATCGAAGTTAGGGAGAGTTTTTCTGAGGGTATAATTGCACTAATAACGTATTTCTTACGGTTATAAATTATTTGTAATTGGGAAATTATAGTGCATTGGAGGAGCTGACTGGCGATGGAGCTTACTTGCTTTTCAATTATTGTTGAGAAATTTTGATGAATGCGTGGAAGGGGAAGTGCTTGTTTTTAGTCGAGGCTGTTTTTGTTTCAGATATTGAGACTTGATACCTAGTAGTGATGAACTAAATGTCGTAAGGAGAAGAATTGTGGATAGCTATTGCAGAGTGTCTGTTATTAGAATATTCTCCCTCCTTCACTATGTCTTTAGAAGAATAATGGTCCTTAGTTGTTTTGTGTGTTTTCCTTTCAATTCATATGCATTGGAAGATAGTTGAACTCATTTCACTCTATTCTTTTTTGTTTTTAGCATTGTGAAGAAGCTAGAGCCCATAAACACTCTGGCATCTTCTGTTTGGTGGGTGTTTGGATTTTATTGGATTGTTGTGGGTGGCCAAGCACTTTTGGAAGATTCTCCAAGGCTCTACTGGTAAGTAAGAACCTTAATTTGGATTTTGTTTTGCCTTTCTTGTTTTTATTGGGGGGACCAAGGGGTATTAGATAACCAAAGTTATAATGTATACCAATAAAGAATAAAAGAAGGTGATTACAGTTTGTACAGCTGGGTAAGCTTTTTATTTACTTTTCTTTGATGTAAAACAAAAGTTTAAAAAAAATCATGAATTCTACTTCTCAAAAGTTCTTCCTAATTGAGTCCTGGGGAGAGTTAGATGGAATCAAAGTTTATACTTAGAAATTTTGTTAAAGGGATTATTGTAGAACGTTCAACCTTGAATTGAATGTCATATAATTATATAAGCAAGGAGAATAAAATGAAGAGAATATTAATTGTTACATGTCTACCCACAATTAATTTGTCTTGATGTCTTATTTTAAGTAGGATAAACTTGTAATTCAATATTTGATGGGCCTATGACTCATATATTGGAGAAGAAAGGGAGGGACAGATGAAATGTGGGTCTAATAATGGTGATGCCCTGCAGGCATATGGCAGGTTGAGAAAAGATTGTGCAGGGGCAATGGAGATAGGAAAGTGATTAGTGAAAGGAGCAATGGAGTGGAGGAATTAATAGGAATATATAGGGAAGAAAATAATAGCATGAATTGGTGGCTATGATAAATGCGGCAGTAGACTTGGCAACCACGGGGAAAAGAGAGCGAATTGTATATGTTTGTGGTGCAGAGAAGAGGGGGGATATCATAGAATTTGGCATAGGCTTGTGGGAGACTGGGTAGCTTTTGAAGCTCTGGTCAACTCAGCTTCTTAGTGCTCTGCTCTTTTCTATAGTTCTTGTTTGTTGTTTCTACCCTATAAAGGATTTTCTTCCGATGTAAGGATCCTGAGCATTGTCTTTGTTTAGTTAAATAATACTCTGAATTTCTGTTTCTAGTATAATGTATGATTTTGTTCTAAATTTCTTAGTTTCTTTCAAATATTGGGAGAATTGGAATAAAGTCAAGCACGATCCTTCTTCACTCTTCCAGAAATCATTATTATTTCTCAATTCTATTGGCCAGATAATTTACATTTATCATGCTTTTCCAATATTTAATAACTGTGAAATGATATGACCCATAGTTAGGACTGGGGACCATCAAGCTTCATTATCTTGATATTTTACATATAATCCTTACACTGAATTGGAGTTACCTTTTCCATGACACGATGATATTGGTGCATAAGGAAGTCTTTTTGATAAAGGTTCCCAATTTCTTGTTTATGATCATTTACAAAATATATGCTCTTGAGGAGTTGTAGTTACTGACTATTTCAAACTAGAACCGTATGTGTCGAGCATGTATGCTTGACTCTGTTTTATTGGGAATAGGAATTTCGATGAGCTTATTATTTCAGACTGTAAAAAAGCTCATCCCGCGGGAAAAGTAATATAGTTAATATATGTATGTATATGTAACTATTTTTTTAGCATATATAACTACTTCACCAACTGTTTACTTCATCTTCTTATATAGTTTAGTGTTATGTTTTCCGGTGGTGTATTGGGTGTTTGGGATGCTCAATAATATATTTATCACATTTGTGCAGGTTAACAGTGGTCTTTCTAGCCTTTGACATATTTTTTATTATCTTTTGCATTGGGATGACATGTGTAGTTTTCTTTGCTCTCTTCTGCATCATCCCAATAATAGCACTAGCTTATGCTATGAAAATCAGAGAAGGCGCATCAGAAGAAGATATCAGGTCACTTCCTATGTATATGTTTAGTCAGTCAAATTCATTGGTGATGGTTGATGACAAGAAACAACTTGTTAACGCGAGGGTAGATTTATGCAATGGAAGCCATATGAGTGAGCTTTCTCTCAATCTAGATGATTCGGTGAGTGTTGACTGTGTTTTTGTATCTTTCATCCAGTGATTATTTGGTGCTAATCTAATTTTGTTGTTTGTAGTTTGTAACGGGTGCCTTTCTTCCATGTTAAATTTTATTCCCTTAAACTGCCTTGTCATTTTTTGATACCATTCTGATATTTTATCTGATTTATCCTTCTTTAATTACTTAATTGCATTACTTTTTTATTTACTTCTGATGTATTCATGTCTAAGCTTTTAGTGGAAACTGGAATTTTGCTTCTTTAGTATACATTTTATATATAAATCAATAGCGCTGACAGATTTTTCAAATTACGGGACTTTCTAACCCCATTCTCCTGATGTTTGATTTGGAGCCACACTCAAGCAATTGCAATATATTTTTTCAGTGAGAGAACAGGCATTCGGGTTGTAACTGACCTGTGACCTCTTTCCGTTGTCTCCACTAAAAAACACCCAAGTTGCAAACAAAGGCTCTGAATTGTGTAAAATGGATGTAGAAATTAAAGTTTCCTTTTTTGGGTGGTGAATATTGAGATAAACTTTTTAAAACCTGAAATTGATTTGTAATGCATCTTGAAACTACTGTATAGTGGATGTGGACATTTAAGTTTCTTTTTTTGGTAGTGACTAATTGATTTGTATACAGTTGAAATGCATCTTGAAACTACTGAACGATAATTAAACTGGTGCTGCTGATTATATTGTAGGAATGCTGTATCTGCCTATGTCCATATGCTGATGGAGCAGAACTGTACCGCCTTCCTTGTACCCACCATTTTCACTGTGAATGCATTGGCCGTTGGCTTCGAACAAAAGCAACCTGCCCGCTCTGCAAATTTAATATCCTTAGAGGTGATACGTTGGTTTGACCTTTCAGAGACAAAGATTGGACAATCATCCCTCAAAACCAACCTGCCACTGGAGAGCCAAAACACGAGAGACATTCTGCTGACTACTACTGTTGGTAAATAAAAAGTAGAAAAAGGAAATGACCCTCTCAGCTTTTACTGGTTTCTAGTCTTAGGATTAGTTTCCATAAAGCTCTTGCATCTTTAAGTGCAAAATGTTCTTAATTTTATGACGGAGTATGTAAATATTGTCCGACCGTGGAGATGCTCTCCTCATAAGTTGTACTTTCGTTACAAGGGGTCTTATAAAAACAATTTTTCTGTACAGAATTCCTTTTTTGTTTGAGCACTTTATCCACCTCCTCCATCAATTAAATTAGAGACATATGCAATTAAACCTATAAAATAGTAGGATGGAAATGGAAAAAAAGAGGCTGGATAAGAACGGTACTAAATACTCCATACAGGCGTTAGAACTTCTTCCATTCCTCAACTTCCGAATGTATGAACAGTTATGAAGAGTTTTTACACTCGTATTTTCATCACAAATCATACTTCGAAAATCATATATACCATTCTTTTTAGTTAGTTTGCATTGTAAATTAAACTGTTTTGAATGCTAATATAGTAGAGAACAAATTCCCAAACAATCTAAACTGCAAAATGGAATTCATAAGCAGCATATGTTCATAAAGTATACCAAATAGAAGAAAGACTCATTTAAGATTCATCCATCTTAATGTTATGACAATTATGTTAACATGGATTCCAAATCAAAACCCTAATTCACCAAATTGTGGAAAGCTAAACAGACAAAGCATGCTTCATTGAAAATTAATAAATTTGTCAAAATACACGGTGGATAGCAAAACAATTACAGTGAAAATAAAATGAGAATGAACTGAAACCTGCATAAAGCAAATTGAAACTAAAGTACTGGTTTTCATAGGTTATCATACATTCTTCAATTTCTTCATCTTAGAAGGTGGCCAGCTACCCTTCTTCCTCAATTTGCGCTTCCGAAGAAGCCTTTTCCTTCGCAACCTTATCTTCTTCGCCAGTTTCATCCTCAGCTTCTGCTCCTCTCTCTCCTTCACCTTTGATTCCAAAGGAAGCTTCTCCACACTCACGCCACTCTCTTTCTCGCTCTCCGCCGGAGGAAGTGCTTCCGCCGGCGAACTAGAGCCGTCTGCGGCGGCAGAGACAATCAGCGCGCCTTTCTTCGCTCTGGATGTCGTGATTCGAACTCCGTTCGAGGGCTTCGAAGGCAGAGCCACGTGTACTCTTAAAGCTGCACAGTCGGAGAAAATTAAGAATGGAAAAACATGAAAATGAAAATGTATTTGGGAGAAATTAAGGTAGGAAGAGAGAGAGAGGCAGAATTGGGAGTGAGGAGCAGTTACCAGTGGTAATGGGAAGTGCGAAAATGGAGGAAGAAGAGGGGAAGGAAGAGTGGAGAGGGGAGAGTGTGAGGGAATTGAAAGAGAGGAGTGCCATTGTTTTTTATTTTCTGTTTGCAGAGTTGTTTTGGGGAAAGGAAGAAAAGGAGAATTGAAAATGGGATTTTAGGATAAGCTACGCCATGGTGTGAGTTCTCTGCACCCACCAACGTTGTTTCTCTCTCTATATATATATATCAGCAAATCTCCTGTAATAATAAATAAACAGATTAAGTTTTACTGTAGACTGATTTTTTTTTTAAATAATAAAAAATTTAAAATAAAACTTTTAAATTGAAGCTAGTTTTTGCTGAGAAGGAAGGGCTATTTGATATTCGTGGTTATCTGAACTAGGAAAATAATTACATATTTCATATGATATGGCCTAAACAATGTTTACGAGTATAAAAAAATTCGGGATTAAATTTTTTTTGTTGTATATTCAAACTTCTTATAAATTAAAAATTTTAGTAATATATCCCAGGAAAAGTGTTGAGAATAATGGATGCGAAAGTATTAGATATTATGAAATAATTTTTTGTTACTGAATGTAAATAGTGGGCAAATAATGAAAAAGGATAAATTCTCACGAATGGTATATAACTTTATTAGCTAAAATTAATTCATAACATTATAATGCTATTGTCATTATTCTTCATTATTGAATGAAAAAAAAAAGGTTTTTCTATTATGGTGTAGTGCCAAGTTCTCATGTTATGAAAGGAAAAAGAAAAGTCACAAATTCTCATGTTATTTATTAAAACTATTCGATCAATATTTATAATTTTCATTTCCAACATACACTAAAGCTGTTCAGGGATGAAAGTAATCGGTTTTCAGTTTTCAAAACCAGAACCAACAAATAAGCATAGGTGGAGTTGGATGGTAATAACTATGTATCAAAATTTGTAGATAACGGTGTGTTTGGTTTAGCGTGGGAGAATTGATTTTAACTAAATCAATTCTCTAACACATAAATAACAATTAGTTATTTTCGTGAATTTTTTATCCTTTAATTGATTTTGGAAACTAAACATGTATTGATTTTGTGTTAAAAAATCAATTCTAATCAATTATGTATCATTTTTACACAACACCAAACACACACTAACTATACTCAGACCCAAAATCATATGATGAATAAAAACCCAATCTATTATGAATAATTTTTATAGATGTTAGAATCTAATTACCATCCCTATAATTTGAAGGTAAAACAAGTCAAGTAATCCAAAAAATTGAATTAATGACATTAACTTCCAGAAATCCTCGTCGTGGAAGCATATGGGAACGAAACAAGAGGGGGTAGGGCTTCTTCTGGCATAAAATTAGGTTTGATTTAAGGCTTCTTTTCAGTGTTCCAGTGATGGTTTATTGAAGGGAGTCACTATTACTTCTAATTTGTGGAGTTAGAAAAAAACAGTGCAAAATAAGTCATCATAGAGCACCAAAACATGAATGCAAATTTCATACCTTCACAAAACCACTTGTTTATCCAACCAAATTGAGTCTATCCTCATTGACAACATTGATCAACTGGTAAGATCAAATTACATCAAAAGAAAATTTAAGTTCACCCAAGAAAATTAAATTTAAGAGTCAAAAAAGGTGTATTTCCCCATATTTATTAGCATAAACAACCTTGGTTTATGGTCCATTAGATTCTATCATACGTATGTTCATCAGGTGCTAAACATATGCAATTTAGGGTACTTTTAATATCCCCTCTAAATTGAGGGAGAACAACTCAAGCAGAAAAAGAAAAAACAAAAGTAAAGTGTAAACACTTAAGGATGCAAAGATCTTCATCATACCTTGAGCAAAATCCCACATTGTGAATGAGGAGCTTTCATATGAACCAGATGTTAAGTATGTAAAAATAGGTTAAGAAAAGTATGGTTGAGTACATACATTGTGTTGTAGTATAATAGTATGAGATGTCATTAACATTTGTCATTTGTCATTATATGTCTTATTATTAGCATCATCCTGCAATCCAGGATCAACTACCTTATCACCTTCATCCGGTTGTTCATAGTGAACTTCTTTGTCATTATTAGCATCATCCAACAATTCAGCCTCCACATTATTGCCACCTACACAAGCACTATCACAATTCATCTACCCCTGCACCTCAACATTTCCATTACCAGTTTCTATATTGTCATCACCTAAGGGGTAATATTCCAAGAAATAATCAACTACTTCAGCCTCAGAAATTGTGTGTACTACAAGAAAGTGCACATTCTCATTTCTTCTACTCTTTGACCAGAAATGATATGTCTGAGATACTCCATACTTGCCTTCCCAAACAAGTATTTCTTCTTGTTCATCACCAACATGCGGCTTCTTAGAGCAATCAACACAATTTTCACATGCTCACAATGATCCTTAATAGTCTTACTAAATATGAGGATATCATCAAAGAAAACTAAGGCAAACCTTCTAAAATAGGGCTTTAATACATGATTCATGAGGGCTTGAAATGTGGACGCGACATTTGTCAACTTAAAAGGCATTACAAGAAGCTCGTAGTGGCTTTCATGAGTCCTAAAAGCAATTTTAGGGACATCTTCTTTCATGCGAATTTGGTGATACCCCGACTTAAGGTATAGTTTTGAAAAACTTGAGCTCCTCCCGATTCTTCCAAAAGCTCATTTATGACTAGTATAGGAAACTTGTCTGTTATGGTAATTTTATTTAAATCCACAAAAACTCCATCCTCCGTCCTTCTTTCTTATAAGAATAACAGGGCTACTATATGGGCTGTTGCTAGGTCTTATAATTCCCGCCGTCATCATTTCCTCACTAATTTCTCAATTTCATTATTTTGATAATATGGATACCTGTAAGGCCTTATATTTGGGGGATCAACTCCTTCCATGAGAGTAATGGCATGATCACATGTTCTCTGGGGAGGTAATTTAGTGGGTGATCTAAATATATCCTCAAATTTTGCCAACACAACCATTAATTCTTCATTGGGAATAGGTTCCCTCTCTATTGCATGAGCCCAAGGTCCTTGATATGACAACATATATCCCTCACCTACATTGTTGAGGACTTTCACCATTGCCTTCCAAGAAGCCTGAGATTTGCAAAGGGTATGATCACTCTTCATGATCTTCTTGCCGCCTCGTATACCCCAACTCAGCACAAAATTTCTGAAATTAGCCTTCACATTTCTCAAACTTGCTAACCACTCCATTCCTAACACCAAATTAGTCCCTCCTTACTCCATGAGAAAAAATTGTTGCACAATTGGAATACCTTGAATCACCACTTCCAATTGTTTGCATATGCCTCTATTCCACACCTTGTCCTCTATGCCCACTTCAACCTCAAACTCCCTAGTGTCAATTACCTCCAATTTGGAATGTTGGACTAATTTTTTTGAAATGAAATTAGTCGAAGCTCCACAATCCACTAATACTAGCACCTTCATCCCTCTACCCATAATCTTGGAGTATTGGTTAGAAGTCAATCCTTCATCGTTCTTCAATGAACTTTGCAACGTTTTAATGGTAATAGGGTCTACCTTCTCCTCCTCTTCTTCACTCAATTTTGTCTCTTCAACTTGGGAATCCTCCCTTAATAAAAATTGATAATGTTTCAATTTGCACACATGATCTTTTCCCCATGTTTCTCCATATTTAAAACACAACCCCTTTCTACTTCTTTCTCTCAATTCTACATGAGACAATTTTCCTCCCCTTACGACCTTTTTCTCAACATACTCACTCTCATTAACTTTACTACTTGCCCCCTTTTTACTTCCTCCCATCTTCCATCTAGTGAAACCTTTCGTATGTTTAATAAAAGGTTTCTCACCCATTTTCCTTTCTATTCTCATCAAGCCCGCCTTACGTAAGGCCTTATTTTTCTCTTCTAGTAATAATGCCTTATCCATCAATTCCTCCAATGTGCTTATGGCATATAATTTTAGTTCCACGTGTATTTCTTTCTTCAGCCAATTAACAAAGATTCCCTTAAGCATATTTCATTCCTCCTTCTTTAATGGGGCAAATTCTCTTTCAAACTTTTCTCTGTATTTCATTATTGAGCTGGTTTGTCTAATACTCGACAATGGGCCAAACTAATTATGTACCAAACTTGACTTCCTCCCATTTAAGTTCTTGACTTTGTTCTTCCCACCATTGATACCAATTCAACGCCTTATCCTCTAGGGTTATAACCATGGTGTCCAACTTCTCTTCCTCGTGCACCGTATTCAATTTGGAATAGCTTTCCTCTATCACAATCCACTTGTACGCATCAACTCCCCTAAAAATGGGAATCTTCAATTTGCGACCCCCGAAATCTCTTAACAACTCGTGACTATTGCTTTGAATGGTGGAGCGTGAGCTCTCTTCACTTTTGACTTCCTCGTCCATATCGTCGTTCACGTTCCTCCTCCTATGCGACCTCCTCTTATATAATTGATCGCAACGAGAGGTGCTTCTCGAAATGATTAAATGCTATAAATCTTCTAGCTATTGTTCGAGGCCCTCAATGCACTTCTCCATCATATTTCGCGTAAGGACCATACACTCCCAGAACCGAGTGCTCTGAATATCAATTGATAGTATCCAATTAAACAGTAATGCAAAGGCAAAGATAAGTATTATTTCAATGACCTAAAATAGAGAGGTTTAAGAACCTCTCTTCCTTACAAAACCAGTCCAAAATGTGCCCCCCTTCCTCGAAACCCCTAGCCCCTCACATCTACTCCTCTAGTCTCTTTCTCTCTCCTCCATAGTCACGTAGGCAATTCTGTTAAAACAAAATCATTGTGCGTGTGTAGATGGACCCCATGCAATGGGTTTCCACTTTGTCCTCTCATACACCTTTTGGACTTTCCTAATTTGTCCTTTAGTTTCTTTAACTCTAATTTGTGCTTGTGTGTGATAATTTAATTTTGAATGTTATGAAATATTTTCACAGTTCTTATTTTCTCCCATATTCATCGGAGTTTCCTATTAGTATTATGGTGCTTGATTTAGTCTCACATCGCTTAGAATTGTGAGATGTGGTTCTCTATTTTACTATATAAGAGACCATATGTAAAGCTTGAGGTACACTAGAAATAAAAATACTTCCTAGTGTAGTCGTGGACGTAGACATACACATTGTACGCCGAACCACGTTAAATTCTTGTGTCGTTTATTTTTCTCTCCTTATTATTTCCTTTATTGCCTTGTTCCTAACAATTGGTATCAGAGCCAAGGTCACGAGTTTATTTCTAGTGGACAATTGTTAAGGGGGAGATTGTTGCGGGTTGCACAATAGTCCTGTGGTGGAGGGCAAGTGGACCAAGTCACAATCTAAGTGGGATTCCTAGTAGGACAATTGTTGAGGGGGAAATTGTTGCAAGTGACATCAATTGTCCCATGGCAGAGGCTAAGTGGGCCGGGTCGCAATCGATTATTCGTGACGCTTGGACTTATGTTACATTCTTAAGTAAAAAAAGTTGCGCTCTAACTAATAGCTATAATTTTTGACCTAGTGATAAATGCATGATCCTAACATCCATCACATGTTGTACCCAAGCTAAAACAGGTGTGTGTTTAACTTACTCGCTTTTGTTAAAACGTATTCAAAGAGTGGTTATCAATGTTGTCATGTTTATTAGTGTGTATTCATTTACAAATTTCAATTTGTAGGAGTGGTTCTCTACCGTTCAAGCAAACTGGAAACTATGGATACCTTTTCAATTTCTCAACTTCAGATTTGTTCCACAACAATTTCAGGTTAGACTCTGATACATGTTGGCATTTTAATATTAAAGATCGATGTTTAATTTGACTTCACCAATGCTTAATTTTCTTTCTTGAAATTCATTTAAGGAACCGGGATTTTATTTAGTCGATTGCTCCTCATGGAAATTCATAGTTCTTGAAAAAAGAATTTTCTATTGATCTTTCAATAGATACTATGTCATACTACCTTGTAATCCTTTTTTAGCCGAACAATAGCGGAAAAATGAACATAATGAAGGAACTTTTTATTAACATTTTTGGATCTCTGAGATGCATCTTTTTGTTCTCTTGTTTTCAAGTATTTTATCATATGAAAATAGGATGCCATTTAGCTTTCTTAACTATGTTTTGGTCATACAAGAGTAATATTGATCGCTTGTGTTTTTAAGTTTTTTCTAATTTTATATTTGACCATTCCATTATTTATTTTTATAAAAAATATTCAAATTTTTAATCTTTTATCCAAATATTTGTAGGGTTTATGATGAATTTAGAATATAAAATCATTGTAAAAGATTAGAAGCATTACATTTAGTAGAAATTGTAATTTTTTGAAGTGTTTCATCTGCATTACGTTTACGGTTCAAATAGGAAATAGTATAATTGGTTCTTTATTTGTGCACCGTTATGATGATCATTGGACTGTTTTTTCCTGGACCTCATTTCTTTTCTCCCGCACTCCCATAAAATTCAAACTTGAAATTACTTTTCATCAAAATTATAATAAGAGTTACATCTGCACTCCTATTTTTTAATGTATTTCACAATATATTATCGTATCCAGAAATGTTTTGGAATATATTTTAGAATACAGTAAAAAATATATTTTGAATTGCAGAAGACAAGAAGAAGAAACAGAAAATGTGTACACTTCTCAAATTAGAGTTTTTAATACATTTGAATAAAGAGTAAATTTGGAATTTTAGAATTTATGAGGATGAGAAAGAAAAAAGGAAGTGCAAGAAGAAACTTTCTGATTATTAAATTCACCTCATGCTCATAGGAAAAGATTAAAATGCCTTTCATATTTCGTGACGCAATGTTTGTCACCATTGCTGTCATTGCCATCCTTATTGTCACGGCATTTTCATCTTAACAATGGTTTTTAAGAAACTAAGATTTTAGAACAATAATATTTTGACTACTAAATTTTGATAACTTTTTCTTATAATATGATGTGTCATTTTCTAATTGATTTTAAAATATTGAGAATGAGAAAATGAAAAAATGGAAAACCATTTAAAAAATATCACGTAAAATTGTAAGAGAAAATTATCGAAATTTAGTAATTAAAAAATATTTTTCAATATTTTAATGGAATCGGATTTCACTAATATGAAAAATTCAGTTTCCTTTTAGGTGAGATGTACATAAATTGTATAATGTTCAAAATAATTAATATAAATAAATATGTACTTGGGTTGTAGGATTATCTTGGGATATTTGGGTTGACCTACGATTTCTATATTATTATTATTATTATTATTATTATTATTATTATTATTATTATGTTAAATTAGTCTTTGTATTTATTACATAGTGTTAAATTGATTTTTCAGTTTTTGAACATTATAATAATTTATGTACATCTCATTCAATTTACGTGTTAATTTATGATTTTTTTTTTTATTTTTTTTGTTTTTGCTTTTTATTTTACACATCTCATTCATAGTTGTGTCTAGAGATGACAAATAAACATGTCCCTGTGAGTATTATCCGAATCTGTCACCATTTTGATGAGAAATAACTGCATTGACTGGCTATGGGTATAGGTATGAGTACGAGAAATCCCTGACTTTTCAATTGGGTATGGGGATGAGTATGAAGATGTACATACATATCTGTCCCATCCCCATCCCTATACCCACCATAATACACGTCCGCGTTTAAATTATTAAAATATTTATAGTCAATTTAATAACATTATATATATATATATATATATATATTACTACGCACTTTTTATTTTTTAATTCTTCTAATTGTTTATTTTTTATAAGATTATTTCGCATCTCCAATATATTTTTCATCTTATTATAACATTTATCCAATTATGTTCAATTGATGTATGTTAATTAAATATTTTTTGTCTCACATTTGAATATTTCTATTCTTTTTTAATATTTTTATTTATTGTATATTTTTCTTTCACATAAAAATGTTAAACACTCTCAATTCAAATGTTTAGTAACATAAATTTTTCATTTACTAGGTAATATAAAAAATTTATCTTCTTTACTCTATTATTATTAATTTTTGTTTTATTTGAGAAAAAAATTATTTTGCTAAAATAATTTTCGTTATTTCTCAACTATTGACTATGTTGATATTTGAAAAGTTCTTTTAGATCTCTAAAGTATTTTTTATCTTATCATATCTATAATTATATATTTGTTTTCTTTTATGCGATTTCATTCAATAATCTCTCAAATTATTTCTAAGACAAATATTTGAAACTTTTTTATTACTTTTATTTGTTGTTTATTTTTATCATGTATAATACTATTTTAATATATTTTATATAACTATTTTTTATTTTGTAAGTCATTATCAAACTATAATTTTGTCATTATAATTGTATAAATAAATTTTATTACTATAATATAAAAATTTAATATAATTGCTATGAATATTTTTTTATCTCCATCCAACATATATTAAAGTTCAAAAGATACAAGATATATGTTGAAAATTTATTATTATTAGTTTAATCTTTATTCTTTGCATGATTTTGATTAAGTGGTGTATTATAACTTTTAATAGTGTATAAAAAATAAATTCATTAGAATTTAAAAAAATTGAAGTAAACAAATATTTAAAATATATTTAAATTTTAATATTTTTTTCCCTTTTATATTATTTTAAAAATATTTTAAAATTTTATCAACTAGGTTTAATGTTTGCAAATTTAATAAATCGTTTGGTTTTTATGAAATTTTATTTGGTATTCTAATTTGAAATGTATACCATTATAATTTCTTTATGAGTATTTGATATCAACAAAACAAACCTCCACTTGATATTAAAAATTTGATAATATTATATTTTCTTTACCGTAATGTTACATTATTTAATAAAAAATAATTAATTAATATTGAAATAGTAAGAAGGCAGGTATGGGTATGGGTACAAATATATACCCGTTACCAGGTGGGATTGTAATGAATTTTTTATGGGGATGAGTATGGAATTGTGAAATTCGTCTCCGCCTCGTCCCGTTGTCACCCCCCAATTGTGTCATATGTCAAAATGATTCAATTTGCTGTCTATACTTTTTATTTTCAATTTAGTCTCAATTTTTGTAGAAATGAAACAATATTATCCTTCCTTAAATTGATATTCAATCTACTTTTTGTATAAATCTTATGATAATATTCTTACTAAAATTGACATTCTAATTAAATATTTGCAGAAATATTTTTAAACAAACTTTTTGTTTTTAGTTTTATTATTAAACAAAGTTAAATCCTAAACCTAATTTCAATAATTAACTATTTTGTCATCATATATAAAAGCATCAAGTGTACCATATTATACAAACTTAGTGAAAATTAAAAATCAAATAACTTGTCACACATAAGTTTAGGAACTAAATTTCAAATTCAAAACAAAATCAAAATTTAAAGTTTCATATAGAATTTAAAGTTAATTTAAAAAATATTTATAGAAATATTGAATAAAAATATTAATTTTAGTAAGAATATCATCTTAATCTCAATTTAAGTAGAGTCAATATTGTTCCATTTTTTACATAAATTGAGATTAAATTGAAACTAAAAACAATATAAAGACTAGGTTGAATCATTTTAACACTAGACACAATTTTGGAATGACACGTGTAAATAATTTAAAAAAGAAAATAAAAAAAATTAAAAATAAAAAAATTCAAAAAAACTACCAATTGAATTATTTTTAAATAGACAGCGACTAAACTGAGACAGAAAAAAGAAACTGGAAAATCAATCTAACACTACTTGACAAATACAAAGACCAAAAGAGTAATTTATTCTTATTATTATTAACTTTGAAATATTGTGTTGATCGTGTCTATAAAAAAAATTAAAAATCTTTTAAAATTAGTAAGTTATTTTCATTAGTGGGCATGTTTATGTATATTATTATTATTTGCAACAATTAACGATCAAAATACACTACACTTATCAACCCATGTATAACAATTTGGAAAGAAAGAGTGAGACGAATCAAGCACATCATACATCGTTAGGGTAAAAAAGGCGTCCTAGATATGTTCACGAGCCCTTGCAAAAGTGCTACCGGACCTTTCCTCTGAACGTTTTCTCCAGCGGCGTTCATCGTCGTCGTTATTCCTTCCTGATCGGAAGCCTCACTTTCCAGAGAGTGAAAGGGCACGAGACTGATGAAACGTATATGATATTACAAATTTATCATTGGATGGATGTTATCTCTAGAATATCTTTATGATTACTATTTTAGTTACAGAAGATACATCTATGTGAAAAAAGAGATAAAAGAAAGTATAATATAATGTAAGTAATTATGACACTTAACTTTTTGGCAGTTCTAAACCGATGTAAGAAACAGAAACTACTCAGAAATACCATTAATTTGAATATAACTTACGGATCGACAATATAACTTAATCCAATGCTAATATGCAATTGTACTTTAATAACTGATATTTTTCTTATTTAAAAGCCCGAGACAATAGATAAAGAAAAGGAGGGAAGAGGATTGAAATAAAATGAGGCATCGTAAATATTTGAAACGAAAGGAATAGGCCAT
>Ga0214545_1004246_pt1 | contig 26928 bp, 34 predicted proteins | sample CNSS4metaG_FD_160064 | JGI IMG/M metagenome (GOLD analysis project Ga0214545, IMG submission 160064) | Root nodule microbial communities from cowpea collected in UCLA plant growth center, Los Angeles, California, USA - CNSS4 | ecosystem: Host-associated > Plants > Roots > Nodule | place: USA... | reverse complement strand
ATATACATATACATATATATACATATATATATATATATGTATTTTTTTTTCTTTGTAGTATTTTTTCTATGTAGTGTTTAGAAAAAATTATGAAAATAAATTTACTCATACAAATATCAATTTATAATACTTATTAAACTAAGGACAAAATAGTAATCTCATTAATACTTTTATTAAAACATATTTTTTAATATATCACATCAATCAAATCTTTCATAAACTTTCACAAAAATTACTTCTAAATTTACTTACCATTACTTCTAAATCCCTTAAAAAAAACACAAAATTCACTCTTAAATCAACTCAAACCCATCCACTCACTCTCTCTCAAATACTCTCCCCCAAGTGAACACAACAATAGGGTGGCTGAGGTGCAGGAAGTAATAGCATGACGAAGGCAACCTTCCTTTTGCTTGAGGGTTTATGTTGACATGGCTCGAGGATTCAAAGAAAAAAGGAAGTTACAATCGGATACAAAGGGAAGGCCCCAAACAAAAATAAAAAGAAAAAAAACTTTCATAACAACTCATGAGCAATCTCACAAGAGGCATAAAAAAGAAAAAAAACAAATACGAGAGGGTGAGAGATCATTGGCCGGAGAGGAAGCTTTTGCAGACAGAGGAGGAGAAGGAAACGTGCCAAAGCTGGAAAAGGGAGAAGGTGATTGGTGCATTGGGTTTCATCATTGAGGTAAGTGTCCCTAAATTCTGATGACTTTCACCCATGGCCTGAAGCTAATACATATGAATGTATGGGTTGAATTTATTTATAGTTGAGCATTGTTCATAGTGTTTTTATTTTGTTTACATCTACTCAAGCTCACTATCATAAATATCTTATCGACTCGTTCTACTGATTGGACCAATGTTCAACTTGGTAATATTCGTTCCTTTCCTCATCATCTTCACCTTACGGGAACCAGGAACTCCATCACTCCCCAAAACCATTTTTTTACCTTTAGTAAAGATAACTCAAAGAAGACACCAACAATAGTTTTAATCACCATTCCACTGCTAGCATCCACACCTCTATTCCTTCCCCAACATAAACCATATTCATATCCACCCAAAACCATACCCATTCACGCCCCTATCACAACACATCCAAAGGACTTACTCCATGCAGTTTCCTAATTCTATACCCCTCTTTGGTTTCGCCTTCACATTCCATCCACTCATAATCACCATAACCATCTTTTTTTTCTTCCTCATTCCAGCTTGTTCATGACTACCTCTATCTCCATTTCCTTTTGTCACATTCACTGCCCAAGCCTCATTTTTCACATTCCAAGGCACCAACTTCATTCCCTTTCCTCATTCATAACCCATCAACACTTTCACATTGAACCAATCGTGAATACAACATAGAAAAACCCTTTTAGTTTTGTCCCAAAACAATCACATAGAGAATCATTCATGGTCCTCCATTCACCAACACATGTGCAAAACAAAAACAACAGAACATAAAAATTAAAGAAGGCAATGTCGCCGACGAGTCAGAGCTTCAAATGGAGGAGTGTGGTTGCGTGACGATTATAGACCCAATGACGGTGGCTCTAACCGAGACGAGGATGTACATCGGCTGAAGTTGGCGTTATTAATAGTTAATTGTTTTTAAATTTCTTTTAATTGGTTTTAATTCTTGTTGAGCAGTTATAATTTGTGAATAAACCAGGTCAATAATTGGACCTATTTTTAGGGACTGAAGCTATTTTCTAGCTTAAGTATTAGTCTTTTATCCCATTACTTTATGCGCGAGTAATGGAGCAGTTACTTTAGTTTCCTTTTGCTTTAAATGTGTAATCAGTTTCGATATTCAATAATAATTTTCAAGTACAAAATTTCAAAGCATATCTTACTTGTTAAACGTTCACATCTGGTATCAAAGCTCCTTTATAGGGGTTTGAACCAAAACTAGGGTTAAAGAGAGAGAAACACTAAGGGAGGGGTTAAACCATACATTGGGAGAGTGTGAGGGAAACACTAAAAATGAGGGGTTTAAACCAAATATTGGGTGAGTGTGAAGGGGAACACTGCGAGCGTCAAAGACAGAACAATGGTAGATTCTGGAAAGTACGTACAGCCTACTATTCCCAAGTTCAATGGACACTATGATCATTGGGCAAAGTTGATGTAGAACTTCTTACGATCAAAGGTGTATTGGCACTTGGTGGAACATGGAATTGCAGACATTTCTAATAAAACGAATGCATATGAAGCTGAACTAAAGACATTGCAGGAATAGAAGTTGCAGAATTTGAAGATAAAAAATTATCTCAATCAAGCAATTGATAGAGAAATTTTGGACACAATTTTAAATGATGAAACAGGCAAAAACATATGGGATTCAATGAAGCAAAAGTTTCAAGGCTCTACACAAGTGAAACGATCACAAATACAAGCATTGCGCAAAGATTTTGAGACATTATATATGAAGGAAGGTGAATCAGTTAACTCTTACTTTGGTCGAACACTAAAGGTAGCCAAAAGCATGAAGGCATGTGGTGAAAACATGAAGGAAAATATCATAATCAAAAAAATATTGCGATCAATGACTGCAAAATTTAATTACATCGTTTGCTTTATCAAATAATCCAATAATATGGATATTATGACCATTGATGAACTCCAAAGTAGCCTAATCGTCCATGAACAGATAATGTTGCTCATTGTTGAAGAAGAACAAGTCATGCAAGTCGTGACTGATGACAAAAGTTGAAGAGGTAGAGGAAGAGGACGAAGCAGAGGAGGATCTTTTTGAGGCAGAGGTAGGGGAAGACAACCATTCAACAAAGCTGAGATACAATGCTTTAAGTGTCATAAATTTGGACACTTTCAATATGAATGTCCTACATAGGAGAAGAAGGACAACTATACTAAAGTAGAGGAGGACAAAGTGGAAGAAGAAGATGAGCTTTTATTAATGGCCACTGCAAACCTTAATGAAGGAAACTATAAGACACGAGGAATTTAAATAATTAAATAAATAATTATTTACTAAATACGGATAGTGGAAGCTTTTATGGCATTAAATGCTAACTTACACGACGTGGCCAGAGTGGGTTCTGCCAGGCGATAGCAGAGTGGCATGAATACTAGAAGGCGTTTGGCGCCTAGCGGTGTAAGGGGCCCACCAGGCGGTCTGTAACCAAGATCTGTCTAGCGACGCGAGAGGTGTGCCAGGTGGTTTTGGGTGTAGAGTTGGATCGTGAGGACGATTTCTACACAACTTTGGATGAAGGTCATGATGCGATTCCTTGGCTGAGGACCTAGTTACGAGTGTAACTTGTATTGAGGTAACACGTGGCCACTCGAGGTTGTAGCCGAGTGGTTTAGGAAATCTAGTGGATAGTGCGAGATCATGGCTCGCACTGTGAGGTTCCGGAAGATTGCCCTCTTCAATGCAACTAAATGAGTTTGGTAGTATGGGAAAAACTACGGAATGCGGTTCGTTTTAGGGAACTCCACTTGTGTCGTGGATTGTGGTCGTGGCAATTTATTCCCGCATGTAAACTATTAGGTGGTGGCCTGTAGTCGAAGGGGCGAGTAGACACTTGTGCAACAAAGATCGATTGGTGGACTCATCAAAGGGTGTAGAATTAAGAAGCGTCCAACGTAAGGTTTGGAAGTTGAGGAATTGAGGATTGGGGATGCTAACCTGGGTTATCTTTCTTATATTTGAGCTCACCCTATCTGTATGTGTTTGGCGATGATCATGTAACTTGTTACGTGGGAGCAGAGGTGGATGCATGTGAGCATGTGGATGCATAGAGACGGAATTGGGCCAACTGTGGGAGTTTTTATATCATTTTATTTATGGAAACTTTATGGACTAAATTGTAATGATTTTATAGACAATTTGTATTTGTAATAATTGGACGCCTTGGATTTTGTTATAATGAGCGAGTTGAACTAAATGTTTTAAATTTTTCTGCGTTTTGGAAAAGTACGTAATGATAAATGTGTTTTATGATTATTTATTTTTCTTTTTATTTTAAATAAGTAATTTCCGGCTAGGACGTTACAAAAACAAAACAGACTGGTTTCTAGACTCTGGATGCAGTAATCACATGAGTGGTAACAAGGATTGGTTCTCAGAATTAGATGTGACCTATCGTCACAAATTGAAACTTGGAAATGATGCACGAATTGTTGTGATGGAAAAAGGCAGTGTCCAAATTATTCTACATGGTATCACACATATATTTTCTCATGTGTTCTATGTTCCTGAACTCAAAAGTAATCTATTGAGTATAGGACAATTGCAAGAGAAGGGATTAATGATAACAATTTAGCACAACAAATGTGTTTTTTTTCATCCTGATCGAGGACAAATCATGGATTTAAGTATGAATGGCAACATGATGTTTGTTCTTTCAACAACTATTGTGTCAGCAAAGGCAACATGCCATTAGGTGAACTTAGAGTATGATTCTTAATTGTGGCATAATCAATTAGAACACTTGAGCTATGATGCCCTCAAAACGCTTGTCTCTAAACAAATGGTGAATGGGTTGCCATCAATCACAACTCCCAAAGATTTGTGCACTCATTGCATGATTGGAAATGGCTGAGAGGAAGAATATAACCGTTATGAATGTGGTTTGGGCTATGATAATAGGAAGGAATGTCCCAAAAATATATTAGCTAGAGGCAACAAAATGGTGTGTCCATATTCTCAATAAAAGCCCCACAGTAGCAGTACAAGATAAAACTCTTGAAGAGACATGGGGTGGAGTGAAGCCAACAATAGAGTACTTTAGAGTATTTGGATGTCTAGCTCATGTTCACACACCAGATCAACAACGAATCAAACTAGATACCAAAAGTAAAATATGCATCCTACTTGGTGTTAGTGAAGAATCAAAAGCATACAGGTTGCTTGATCCTTATAAATAACAAGATCATAATCAGTAAGGATGTCATTTTTTAGGAAGGAAAAAATTGGAAGTGGGAGTAGAATAAGCAAGAGAACCATCAACACAATTTAGATTGGGGAGATGCAATAAGCAACATTGAAAAGCAATTAGTAGATGAAACCAATGATGTAGAATAACAAGATGCAAAAATTTCAAGTGATCACTCTAGACAAGCATAAGCTCATAATGAGTCACATATTCCAGCACCTAAAGCACCAGTTGAAGGAAGGGCTAGAAGGAGCATACAACAACCAATTTGGATGGCAGCTATGACAAAGGAGAAGGTCTTTCAGCAGATGATACTATAACTATAATGCTAGTGACAGAAGATAATCCAATTACATTTGAAGAAGCCATCAAGAGTAAGAGAAGGAGAGATGCCATGAAAAGAGAAATGGAGGCAATAAAGAAGAACAAAACTTGGGAATTAACTGACTTGTCGAAGGGAATGAAGCCAATTGGAGTAAAATGGATATTCAAAACTAAGCTTAAAGAAAAAGGAGAAATTGACAAATTTTAGGCAAGATTAGTTGCTAAAGGGTACGCACAACAATATGGAGTGGATTATGTAACATCCCATCAGGATATTACAAGTTTATAATAAAATAAAGAAAATAAATAAATAGCAAAGCATTTAATAATACCTCCCTTTCCCAAACGCGGGAAAAGTGAAACTTCCACATAGCTCTATAATAGAAACTGAACTTTAACATTTGCCAAATGTCACAATCCATAATAAAAATCTCAAATGAGTTTACATTTCATTTCCAAAAATAGAAAAGACAAGTATATAAAATGCCGCAGATATCCCCTCTCCGTAGCTAAGCTTCACCTGAGCCACCTGCATCAACAACATTTGCTCTCGTGTACCGCGTACACGATCATCGCCAAACACATGCAGATAGGGTGAGCTTAACAGATAAAACATATACATAAAGCTTACAGGTATATAAGCATATAACCACATGTAACTATACATAACTTAAACATCTCACTTTGTTCCATTGTTTAATTTCTACCATCTGACCCCCAATCAGATTATTCGTGTTCTACATTGTCTAATGAATTACTTCAAGGTGACTTGTTGCCATACCTATCGGCCACAACTGATAGAGCACGTGCGGGAAAACATGCTACAGATCATACACCGTAATGACAGGTAGAGTTCCCATATACGAACATAGTCCGTATCGTCCCAAGACTACCAAACTCGTCAGCCAACAACTCAGGAGTGCAATCTAACTGGACCCATCCGTACTGGCCACAACCAGCACACTCACACCGGCAACACTCGTCAACCCGAGCCACAACTCAAGGGTTCCTCGTGTTCATCCACGATCCTGAGCCACAACTCAAGAGATGTTATTCCGAGCCATAACTCAAGGAATACCACGTGCTTAACCCCTATTCCGAGCCACAACTCTAGGGATACAATCCGAGCCACAACTCAAGGAACACCAGCAATCCCACCTTTAAAGCACTGCTAGACTCCTTGTAGATCACAATTACAAAACAGAAATTCCAAGCTGCAGCAGTACAAATCGCCTAGTGGGGGACACGTGCCGCCAGGCGCTGCCAGCTCCCAGACCGCCTGGCGGGTGTCGCGTACCGCCAGGCGCAGAACGCCTCAAAGATATCTCTCGTTGCAGGTACTTCCTGGCGGTATTACTCTCACCGCTAGGCGCCTACATAGTAGTGGCTCACTGTTGCACCTATATCGCTTGGCGCCACAGGCCGACCGCTAGGCACTACGCTCTCAGGCTCTCTTTGGTTCCCTCTATATCGCCTGGCGGAGTCGTTCTCTCCCGCTAGGCGCTATACCAGAACAACTTGTTTCTGGTTTAACATATTTTAGTACCTCTAATGATCCTTCATCCCCTTTCACGAACCTCTCCATCCCTTACTCCACCCCCAAGTTTAATATTAAGGTAAATATTACCTATCATCATCATAGTTAACCCACTCATACCCACACACAACAGAAAATTTATACCTGATAAATATACCATTGGTCCTGTTGACATGTGATTAACCATCTCAATCAATTATCGTATACTAGGACTAGCTCAGGTTCATACCCATCCAACTTTAGTTGCACCTTATACTTCATTCCTAATTAAAGCCTATTTTCCAACCTCACGACCCACTCAGGATTCTCCATCCTTTATCCTTCATGAAATGTTATCCTACTCAAAATATATCCAAGAGAAACATTTTCATTGAATTACCCTTTATTATTTCACGACCAGGTTATCATCGCATCTAACCCGAACCAAACGCACTCCAACTTTCCCACAAGCCTCTGATTTCCTCGCTGTCACCTGGCGGTATCCTCTAGTCCGCCAGGCGGTACACCAGACCTGGAAAAATCCAGGTTCTATCACGGCCCATCACATTTTCCTGAGAATGCTACGTTTCCTGTCAAATATTCTCTTAATTTACATTCCCATTCACTCGCATATAGACCCATGTGTAATCCTCCCTTCAATCTATACCACTTTCTCCCTTACGATTTCAACACCAACTGGTTTAATAGCAAGGTCTCCTTTACCTCCAAACCTAACACTGTTCCATTACTTATACAGATCATTCAAGCCGAAAATCAACAAAATGCCACCTCCATTATCTTATAACTACCAATCCCCACCTTTTTCACCGATTAGAAATCTCCCAGAAAGCACAGAACTACAAAATCGAGTCAACAGACTCGCGTCGCCTGGTGGAAATTCATCACCGCCAGGCATATCATAAAAATAAGCCCATAATCTAATCATTCATTTGCGTCACCTGGCGGTACAGGGTTCCACCGCCAGGCGTTGCCCCCAGAAACACCCCAAACACACACAGTTGGCATGAGCCGCCTGGCGACTATGTATAGCCCGCCAGGCAGTTTCTGGAAAATTTCCAGAAATTAGAATTTCAGAATCAGAACAAGAATCATGCATTCATATCATCATATAGTTCATGGAATTTAATAAAACAATAAGGCAAACGGAGTCCAGCTCCCCTAACCTGATCTCCTTTGCTACACTTGAAATCCTCAAGCTCTTTCATTTGGTCACCAATGGCCACTCTTGAATTTCCTCAACCCAGCCTCCAAATTCACTCACGCTAGTCCCCTCTCACTCACTTTTTGTCTCTATTTTCTAGGTCTATGTTCAGCCTTGCAAAACCTTGCCTAAACCCTCACTCTTGCCTTTTAAACTAGTGCTTTAGGCTAACCCAAAAATCAAAAGCGAAAATGCACCTTATTATCTTTTAATGGCCATTCATTTCTCATTATGAATGGTGATTACAGCCACCCTTGGCTGTTGATTCCAGTAGGTTTCTTTTACCCCTTCCAATTCCTTCCAAAGTTAACATTAGCAAAATAAAATAAAGTTTAATTTGAGTTTCCCAAGACTTGAACCCATATCCATGCAATTGCCAAACCAATATCAAACCATCATGCCAATTCATATTTCATGCTAACACTCATAATTCAATTATCATATCATTCCATAGCATGACTTCACAGATTTAAATAATAAAACAATAACAAAAGTTAACATACATAAGACTCGAACCCAAGTCCTCTCACACATTTAAAGTACTCTCAACCACTTGAGCTAGTACTTCTCCACGTCATACTCTTCCTAATTTAATGTCATAATCATTTTCCCACCCGCATTTATTAATTAATTATTTATTTAATTAATTAAATCCTACGGGTTTTACAGATTACACAGAAGTATTCACACCAGTCGCAAAACTTGACACCATATGGATAATACTCTCAACAGCTACACACCATGGTTGGAGCATTTTTAAATTAGATGTGAAAAGTGCTTTCTTACATGGAGAACTCAATGAAGAAATTTATGTACACCAACCAACTAGTTTTATGAAGATTGGTAAAGAAAAGAAGGTATACAAATTAAGAAAGGCATTATTGGACTCAAACAAGCACCAAGGGCTTGGTACAACAAAATAGAAACTTATTTCCTATGTAATGGCTTTGAAAGATGTCTTTGTGAACACACATTTTTCACCAAATCAGCTGAAGGAGGTAAACTTTTAATTGTAAGTTTATATGCAGATAATTTGATATATATTGGAAATGATGTGAGCCTATGTCATAGCTTCAAAAACTCAATGATGTCAGAATTTGATATAAGTGACCTAGGAAGAAGGATGTACTTTCTTAGAGTGGAAATTTTACAAGACTTAAAGGGAAGTTTTGTGTGTCAAAGGAAGTATGCCCAAGATGTACTATCACGGTTTGGGATGAAGGATTGCAAAGTTGTCAAGAATCCAATTGTTCAAGGTACAAAATTATCCAAAGAAGATGCAGGGACCAAGGTGGATGCCACTTTATTTAAAAAAAGTGGTCGGTAGTCTCATGTATTTGACAACAACTAGACTAGATCTTATGTATGTAGTCAGCTTGATTAGTAGATTCATGGCCAACCCTACTAAGGCTCAATGGACTACAACTAAAAGACTACTAAGATACTTGAAAGGAACTACAAAGCTTGGGATATATTACAAGAGAGGATAAAACACTAGTATAATTGCCTATATAGATAGTGATTTTGCTAGAGACTCAGATAATAGAAAAAGTAGTTCAGGATTTGTTTTCTTCTTAGGATCTGGAGTAGTTTCTTGGTCCTCTAGACGCAACCAATAGTTACACTATCCATAACAGAAGCTAATTATATAGGTGCAGCCTCTTGTGCATGTCAAAGCATTTGGATTAAAAGAATCATGGAGACTCCTGGTTTCAACAAGGAAAATAATGTTCTGATGTTATGTGACAGTAATTCAGCCATTCAATTGTCCAAGAACCCAATTTTTCATGGAAAAGTTAAACACATTAATGTTAGATTTCATTTTTTAAGAGATCTAGTTAAGGATGGAAGGATTCATCTCAATTACTACAATACACAGAACCAAGCAACAAACATCATGACCAAACCACTCAAATTGGAACAATTTTAAAACTTAGAAGCATGCTGGGAATGACTGAAGCACAGGAAATAAACTAGATACTTGCAAGCATCTAGTTTAAGAGGTGGGGGGGGGGGGGGGGGGCGGAATATTAGTAGTTAATTATTTTTAAATTGCTTTTAATTGATTTTCATTCTTGTTTAGCAGTTATAATTTGTGAATAAACCAAGTCAATAACTGGACCTATTTTTTAGGGATTAGAGCTATTTTCTAGCTAAAGTATTAGTCTATTATCCCATTACATTATGCGCGAGTAATGAAGCAGTTACTTTAGTTTCCTTTGGCTTTAAATGTGTAATCAATTTCAGTATTCAATAATAGGAGTCGCGATCAGGGCACTCTCTCGTACACGTTGAAAAAATGAAGAAGAAGAGAAATCACAAGGTCCTCTTCTGCATTAGCGGCGCCGGTGACATTCTCAGTAACGAGCATCGCAGCGGTGACAACACTGGCCGTCTGAAGATGAGCGGCGACGAGATCCGAATCAGGTGTTGGCTAGTGAAACCTTGGTTTTGGTGTTATAAGGAAGAAAGAAAGAAAGAACTTTGGGTTTGACCATGTTATTTACTTGCACACCACCTTTTTTAATCTCTACACCCCTTTATTTGGTTGAATTGTTGTGTTTGTTTTCTGGACCAATTTTATTCATTTACTCGCTGCACCTTTGTGCTACACTACATGCATCACCACTTGTTTCAATTTTTATCATGTTTAACCTCTTTATTTTTCCTTTTCGCACTCCATATTCTGTTAACTGTACACCTCTATGTCTGTTGTTTGTTTTGGTTATGTTTTATTATTATGTTGTGGTACCTGTTGTTTACGCCTTGCACTTATTGTCCCCATTTGTTGACTACACCCTACTTTTCATAGTTCACACCTCTCCTTCTATCTTCACTTTACTTTCAACTTTTACTCATTGCACCCCGCCGTTTATAGCCTACACCCCCATACATCTTGTTTCTTTTTTAACCTAGCTTTTATTTATTTATTTATTTAATCTCAACTTCTTTGTATACATGTTATTTTTCTGAAAAATAAAAAATATTTGAAAATCATAAAAATTCACAAAAATAGAAAAAATACCAAAAAATATTTCTCTTTTAATTTTTTGTGTCTGTCCGATCGTTCACGTCGTGTGGCACCTACTTTCAAATAATTCAAAAATACCAAAAACATATAAAATTTTCAAAATATAAAAATATCAACATTTTCAAACAAAAAGTCTTTTTAAGAACTACGTGATCCTTGATTCTCCATTGTAAGATACGTATGAGCAAGGTCGGCCCTTGTCAAGTTTACCTCCAAAAAATTAAATCATTTTTGAAATAGTTTTCCAAATATCTTTTAAAAGAACTACATAACCCTGATTTCTCATTTTGTCAGGCTAAAAAAACTAAAACAAATATATTTTTTTTCATTTAATATTATTTGTCTCATTTTTTTTTGGGAAAATTAACATTTTGAAAATCACATCAACTTGCATGTTTAATTAAAAGTATCGCCCTCGGGTAGGCGTTATAGACTGCTAATACCTTCCCTACGTGTAACTGACTCCCAGATCCAAAATCTAGTTTTTCGCGAGCTTGCCTTATCTTTATGGTTTTCCATAGTTTTCGAAAAATAAGTATGGTGGCGACTCCAAATCTCTTTGAAAACTCGTTTCTTTTTTGGTTCGTCATCTCATCATGATTTTGTTTGCGACACCCTTCTTCTTCCACCCACTATCACCATCTTAAACTCCTTCGTTCCATCATAGGACCTCTAAAATCCCCTTGCTTCTTCCTCCACACATCTTTCAATAGAGGTTGGTGTTTAAAGAGATGTGTGTTGTGTGTTTGACGTGAATGTTCTGGCCACGGTGAATCGAAGGTCAACTTCTGTGCATTTCTGCAATTAATCACTTGGCAGATTTTCTCGCACTCCCTCAACCATGCATCTGCCCCGTCTGGAGTGGCCTTGCCAATGAACTTAACTGGCCTTTGTCTCATAAAATCCTCCATAGTCGCTGGACGAGTAGGTGCGACCATGGCTCTAGGCTGCACCGCCATAAGCTGCATAGCATCCACCATCCGATGGATTACGTGTGCAATCTCATCAGCCCCAGCAGTATTCGTTCTCCTCTTGTTTGCCATAGCCTAAGCGCGCTACATTTTTAGTTGTTCACATCAAACAACTCTAATTAAGACTTACGCAACAAAATTTAACAATCAATAACAACAGAATAGTCTCGCAAGAAAAACTCGATAGGCTCAATACTTATAGACCCCAAAAATCATTTGAAAACAAAGCTCTAATACCAAATGTAACATCCTGGTCGGATATTACTAATTTAAATAAAATAAAATAAAATATATAAATAAAACCTCATTTATTATGTTATCTTTTCCCAAAATGCGGGAAATTTAAAACTGTATTACATCGCTAATTATTCAAAATCCACCAAAACATAAATATCAAATACAAATTTCAAGTCTGATAACATTAGTGTTTACAAAGTCTTTAAAATGCATAAAGGAATAAACTCCATAAAAAGATTTCCCAAGTTAGCCTCGCTCTGGCTCTATGCCTCACCGGCACCACCTATAACATTATTTGCTCTCGTGTAACACATTACACGATCATCGCCAAACACACACAGATAAGGTGAGCTAACAGATAACATATATAACAATTCAATTGGATATAAGCATACACTCATCAAAGGAACTATATCCTTTGATTCATTACCACATGGCCACCACCATGTTATCCATGTTCTACGCCTTTAGAGGAATACCTCAAGATGCCCTTTCTGCCACACTTACAAGCCACACCTTGTAGAACACGAGCAGGAAACCTGCTATGGACCACACTTCGTAACGCCAAGTGGAATTCCCAATACGAAGCATAGTTCGTAATGTCCCAAGACTACTAAACTCATTGGCTAAATACCGATGATGGCAATCTTTCTGGACTCATCCATACGAGCCACAACTCGTACACTCACAACGAGAACACTTGCCAATCTGAGCCACAACTCAAGGATTCCTCGTGTAAATCCGCCATCTCGAGCCACAACTCAAGAGATGTTATTCTAAGCCACACCTCAAGGAACACTCTAGTAAGTCGATCTTTAAGGTATCACCAAAGCATTGTAGACCACGCACATCTAAAGCATACAAACATTCTGCCACAACATTATCGCTTGGTACTGCTATAGAGCCGCCACGCGAAATCAAGTTCCAAACTGCCTAGCGGAACCCTTCTACCGTACGGTGCCAAGCGCCTCTGAATACACTACCTCTACAAGTATCGCCTGGTGGGACGACCCTCACCACAAGGCGCCACGCGTCACACCAGTCCCTGAAATTGTAGCTATCACCTAGTAGCTCCAACCCCACCACCAAGCGCTACACCAGTACAACAAGTTCTACTGGTTTTTCCACTACAACCTGATTTTCCCCAATTTCTGTAATTACCATAATAGAATTCCAACCTCTATTACTCATAACAATCCTTTGTACCAGTGTAACTTTATTCATATACATGTATGGATCTTTACATTTCTAAACCATATCATTTCAACAATTAACCACAAAGCCATTCCACTCCAAGAGACTCTAAGACCTTTAGGTAAAATCCATATTTTTCCCCAACTAGTATTCTATTTTTTGTTATGATCATGAAAACACCTTCACTTCACAATTAACATGCCATAGGCACCTTTATACACACCTAATAGTAGTTTACCTACCAGGTAAAAATATGAACATAATTATCCTGGTTATGATTACCCTAGACCAGCCAATGCATCATTTTATAACTCAACCCCAACCATAACTACAACACCAACTCACTCAAATATGCAATTCCCATCCAACTCTTTTAGTTATACTTTCTCTCTAACATCAAAGGTGTTGAAAGGGGGAGCTTGCTCAATCCAACAAAGATGATTTTGCTGATGTCCAAAGTCATACAAACACCTTGTATCACTATTTTAGGCTTAGTCCAGAACTTATTATTTGAATAGGTGTTGTATATCTAGGATTACATGTAAGCATAACTTGAACTATATAGATTAGTTGTCAAACTCTTGAATATGTCAAATGCAGAACTTGGTAATGGATTGGATATTTAACTAATGATTATCATAAGCCACTGCACTGATGTATTGAAAATTCACCCACGATAATCGATTAGGTAAATTCCCTAATCCACTAATCTCAACAGCAAAACTTTGATTTAAAAACAGATTTGAAATCAGTTTGAAAAACTTTTCTAAGGTTGAGATTTGCAAAGTTCTTGCTTTCTTGGGAGATCATTCAATTGGAAATTCAAAAAGATTGATGATGGATTGAATCTTAGAGGGTCAAGCGTGACATTAGGATTGAGTGTCACATTTGCACATTCATTAGGTGTATTCGTTCCTTATTGTCTTTTGAATTGTATTTCTGTTCAATGTTGATTCACTGTGTGAGTGAAGGTCTAGGTGCAATTCTGTGGAGGCATTGCCTCTAATGGGAGTTATTGATTTGTAGATCAAGCTCCTTAGTCTTTAGGGTATTGAATTATATAGATGTTCTTGTAATTCTTGTAACTCTATTATTTTAGTGGAATCCTTCTAAGCTTGGGTTGCTTAGGAGAAGACTGGACGTAGATTCATCTTGAATTGAACTAATATAAAAATTCTTGTGTTCTTTTGCTTCTTTCATCTTTTATGCCTTTCCTAATTGATTAAATCAGTCCATTAAATACAAACGTAGAAAACTAGTTATTGGGGTTATAAAGATTAAAGATAGTATTCAACATTCTTTTTAAAACAATTCACCCCCTCTTGGTTGGGCTATATTAGACACATCACTTTTAACACAAGGTAATCCATAATGTAAGACCCGAGAAAGACATAGGATTTTGAGGTAAGATTATAAAGTGGATGATATTTAAAATGGAAGAAGTAATTTAATTATTGAGTTAGGATGCTATTTTTTTAATTTAAGTATTTAATCTAATTATGATTTATTTAAAACGAAAGTTTATAAACATATAAGCGCACATGATATCATGAATAAGCATATAGCTTAATGGTTGTTATATGTGTTATGTGTGTAAGGACGTTGGTTTGAACTTGGTTGGTGGAAAGTGTAGGTTGTTTTTCCTTTGCATTTCGTTTTTCGTATCTTTTTTCTCTCTCTTTCTTTATATTGAGTTTGGTCACATGTAGTGCTTATTTTTCTTTGCCATTACAGCATGCGTATAAATATATACATAGATATGGTTGTTATTTTTTATCTTCTCTATCTTTTTGAATTGTTATATAGAAGTAATACAATGGGCAAGAAAAATAAATTTAAATTGGAGAATATTAACAGAAAGATTGTGCGTGAGAGGGGGTTTATAGGTTAAAAGTTAGGGTTTTGGCTAGAGTTGGAGGCTACGGGAGAAACGTAGAGTGAAAGAGGCAATCCAAGTAGGGGAAGCTGAGGTTACTTTCTGTTGTTGTTTGAAGTTGAACCTTTGTTTTATCTTTTGTTTTTTGATGGATGAAAATTTGAAGAGTATGAATTCGTGAATGGAATGAAATTGCATGTGGTTTTCGTTTGTGCGTGTGTGGAGTTCGAACCTGGTATTTGACTTGTAAACCATGTTTCTGCCTATTTGTTTCTCTTGCTCAATGTGATGCCGTGTTGTACGCTTCATTACTGGGTCTCCGTTCTCTTTTCACAAACGTATGTGATCATGTTTTTTTCCTTTGCTCCACGATTATGTGATATGTAGTATTTGCAGCATGGGTGGTTTTTGTGAGTTTTAATGCATGCATGAGAGGTGTCAAGCATTGGTTGGAGGTAGTGGTGTGGGAGTTTAGGGCCACCTATTGTTTTTTTTTTCATTATATATGCTTTTCGGTAGAGGTGTCATGTGTGGGCATAAGCCAAGCTAGCTTAGGATTTAGGACACTTTTAGCTTTGATGGAACAACATAACTCTAAGTAGGTTTAGGTGTACTTTGATCCAAGTTTTTACATGTGGGTTGGTCCTTTGTTCATGTATGCGGGTCTGCATAATTTTCTCTCATGAAGAAACACGAGGGGTCGCAGTTTAAATTTTGTTGTCCATATTTTCTTTGGTTTTAATCTTTTGGAAGTATGCTTAATGGGTTCCCGTGACAGTGCCTGGACGTTTTGTATACCATGGTCATTTTTCTTTCCTTTCTTTTCTAATAGCTTGTTGTGATTGTTTTAACTTTTGTTGTCCTTTAGCATGAGTATGAGTGGATTGGTGTAGTGAAATGTTTGGTTGGTACATGGGTGGGGTCCACGTGTAAAGACTTGTTTTTCTTTAAGTTATTGAGTTGCATTATGGTATATGATGGTGCAGTGGTTGAAATAAGGACATGGCCTGCACGTTTTCCTTTCTTTTCTTGTTAGTTTTATTCCCTTCATATCTAAAAAAGTGTGCATGCATGTTTTTCATGCACATGGATATGTATATACATGTCATTGGGGTTATAGTTTGGGTATTTTCCTTAATAGTATAACCATTATATTTTTACACGTAGAGGGATGGCTTGATTGCAAGTGAATATAAATCACCTAATTGAATGTTTGTGCATCAGATAGTGTTGAAGCATTTGATAGTATGATGGGACAACCTAGAGTAAATTTTAGTGCAGCCACATAATTCTTTTAACTCTCTCTTTAAAACTTTTGGGGTTGCATGTTCCTACAGTAGGTATTATTTTAGAAATTCATTTCCACCAGCCAAGAGAGTGCTCTAGTTTCACGTCCATACAATTAATGGTTTTAGGGTGCAAGTTACTTTTGCATGGGATTGTTCACGTTGGACTTCTTTAATTTAAGTGCAACCTAGACATTGATTTGGTCCTCCTCTTTCACACGAAATATGTATTGTGTTCCAGGAGTATCATACGTAAGGTCAAGTATGACAATTTTTTTTCATTTAAGGTTAACCTATATTAGTGTTGATGTGAGGTGTATAGCATGTGTGTAGTTTTATTAAGTTGAGATGCGACCCATAGTATGCATGCATGTAGCTTTTATCATGTTGTTTCTTATCATTCTTTTTGGTGCAACATGTTTCTTAATTAATAAAGACCATGGACCACACACACACACACACACACACACACACACACACACACACATATATATATATATATATATAAGGTTATATTGCTTTGCGAGAGAGAGATTACGAGAGGATGTTAGGAGCGTGAAGGGTGTAAGGCTTTGATTCACGGTGAGGAAGTGACGTGAATAAATGGGTTACGTGGTTGGTGATCCTTCTTGGTTTTCATGGGTTGCATTGTTATGAGTTTAAGTTGTGGTATAAGGATAATTACTTGTGTGTGATGTTATGCTTGTGTTTGAATGAATTTCATTCATTGAGTTTGTTGCTTGAATGTATTGTTTGGTAAGTTGATGAGTTTTGATGGAACTTTATTTTCCATGCATAATGTGATGATGTGTATTTTTTTGGCAATATGTAATTCTCATGTGTTGCATGTTGGGAGTGTTTTGCCTTGCTTGAAAGCTCTTGGTGGAATCAAGTGTTATGTGAGGTTTTTCGTACCTAGAGACCTAGTGAAGACTCTTTCGCCTGTGTGAAGTAGTGGAAAGGAGTCATCTTCGCCTGTGTGAAGCAATGGTAGAGGATTGGTCTGAGTGTTGTACTCTTTTGCTTGTGTGAAGCAGTGGGAAAGGGAAAGATGTTTCGCCTTATTTCGGCTCATTGCGAGTATAGTGTCTGGTGTGTGATGCATCGACGGTTTTACTCATAATTCCTTGAGAAATATGGGAGACAATCTGACTGCGATAGTGGGACACGTCGAACCATCTATTTCTAGGAAACTAGACGTTGTTGTGGGGTAAAGGGTCGCGGAAAACCAAAGCTTGATTATGATCACTATGTTTAAGGATTTTAGATGTATGTGATAGTCTGTTTGGTTTGGTATGGTTGTTTGGATTTTAGGGGTTGTGTGTATAAACCAAATATAAATTGTGATCATAATGCTTAAGTGTTTCTTGAATGCGATGTTGAGTATTATTTGTCATGTTTTATTTATGAATATCTTTTATACATCATTGTATATAGTCAGCTTACCCCTATTTGTTTCTTTGTTTGTTGTATGTGCAATGATCATATAACGTTTGTGTTATATGGGAGCAGATGGTACTGTAAATCTTTCTGGCACAAAGTGGACCGTGGAGAGGATAAAATGAACTCGGGGGGAGGGGGTTATTATTTATTTAGTTGATTTCAATCAAATATTGAAGACTATGAAAATTTCTTTTGTTTTCTAGTTTTTAATTGGAACTTTGGATTTTTTTTATTACTATTATCAATGGAAGTTTTGAACTACTTATTTACATTTGAATTATAAATTTTTGCAAAAGTACGTATTTGGAAATAATCATTTTACTTTTAAAAGAAACACGAGTTATAGCTTCTCGTGACATCCTAAATTGGGGGTGTTACACATAATAACACATTTTTGCTTAATTTCTCATCTATAACCTTCAAACCTACAACAGTTCCACTTGAGCCCATTCTACACAAAACGCCACATGCTCTGAGTTTCAAGATGTCGCCTAGCGGTAGATTACATCTCGCCAGGCGACACTTCAGTTTCTAGAAAATCCAGATTCTGATGTACCTACTAGAACCCTTCCCCAATCCCAGAACGCACCCTTCGGTCTAATTTCGCCATCAAATCATGCAATCATACTCCCAAAAGGTCTAATTATCACTTTACATGCGAACATAGCAATCCTTCATGAGATTCCTACATCAATTTAATCTCGTACATCTCAACACTAAGAGAATAATCATACTAATTCCTTCAATTAACTTCCATTCATAGTGTAATTTCACAATTACTAGCATACAATAATCAACTAACAATTAAGGCTCCATTTCCCCCATCAGAATCAACTTAGCACCTTGAAACATTGCGAATCAAACAAAACTTGCTCGTGTCGCTTGGCAGTTGGTCATCACCGCCAGGTTGTTCATAAAAACCCAAAAAACTAGGTTATGCAGTTTGAGTTTCTTGGTGGGCCGTTCGTGCCGCCAGGCGGTTTCTGGAAAAAAACCCAAAAAACTTCACACAATGGCATGGGTCGCTTGGCGGCTTTGAAGGTCCGCCAGACGGTTTCTGGAAAATTTCCAGAAATACGAAAATAGTCCAGGAAATTGCAAGAATCAAATATTCACATACAATTCATGCAACAACAATCCAAAACAATAGATTACGCACGAAATTACAATTCCCCTAACCTGGTAATCCTTGCCAAAACTTGAAATTGCTGAAGTTCTCCTTACTCACGATCGTTCCAACCCTTGTCTCCTCTCCAAGTTCTCTCTAAGCTCTTGATACTCTCTCTACTTAGCCCATAATGCACTCTTCACGCTGCCAAAATCAGTCCTTCACTTAGTCTCACTGCCTCTCCTTTTTCCACCTTAAACTCACTTAATTATGCTTAATTGTTCATAAAAACGAAAATGGAATTAAAAGACTCATTAATGGCCATCAAATTCCATTAACAGTTGATTAACTCAGCCCTTCCAATTTCTCTCTATGACGGCTAGGCTTTCTAACCCTTCTCATCCATGCCAAAAATGATTTTACCAAAAAAGAAGTTTAATTCATGTCTACCAAGGTTCGAACACACAACCATTCAATCCTAAAGCAATTGCACAACCAATTCAACCAATTCATGTTTCATGATAATTTCTATAAATCTAGTATTATATTATCACTTATCATGATCAAGTATATTATTATTAAATAATAACCAATTAAATAACATACAAACGGCATACATAGGACTAAAACCTAAGTCCTCTTAACACCACTAAGTACTCTCAACCATTTGAGCCAATACTCTTCCACGTCATAAAAACTAGCATTAATTGTCATAAAGTCTCCCACCGCCCATATTTATTAATTAATTAATTAATTAAATTCCTCGGGTCTTACAATGTGGCTCCCATTTGCAAAGAAGGTAGCCCTCTCTTATGGTTGTCGTTGCAACATGAATGAGGTCCCTTTTAAAGGTACCGCTACGATGTAGAGGTGCATAAGAAATCTTCCATGGACGTTGGAACTCCCATGCAAAGGAAGAAAATAGTGAAACCAATGACGCTGATGACAACCCTTGTTGTTGATGGCGACAATGAAGAGACGTAGCAACACTAGTGATGATGTGCAGTGAAGCAACACAACAGTGGTGGTAAGTGATGGCAGAAGGGAGTCGTTGGTCTGACTATTGTTGGGAGCGTGGATGGGGGAAGAAGAGTCCCCCTTATGCATTAGTGGAATGTTGGGTAGTGAAGATAGAAAGTGCATAGAGAAGATGAAAGAAAAAAAAGATAAAGGTGGAGGTAGTGAAGGTTGATAAAAAGGAGAGTGTTGGAGGGCAAAAGCGTGGTTTTGTTTTTTGAATGACGAAGGAAGTGATGGAAATTTTAAAATGGTGATGATGGATGGAAAAAGAAAGGGATTTTGGAGGTGCTGATGTGGAGGAAGGAGCTAAAAATTGCCACGTGGATAATGACTAGAGCGGTCAAAATGGGTTAAAACTTGTGAGCCAACCCAGTCCACCACAGGTTCGATCTAGGTTAAGTTAAACAAAATTTGTAAATTTCAGTACGGACCAAAAATGGACTCGACCCATTAAGAACTCGGTTCACTTAGGTTGAATTCGTGGTGAGTTGGGTTGGGTCACAAACCCAAACATGAAAAACAAAACATGACACTTCATTGGTTGCTTCTTCTTAAACCTACCTTTTTTACTTCCTACACGTCCCATAAATGATGTTAATATTTTTATTCATTCCTTTCAACATCACATCATTTTAACCATGATTAAATTATATTAAAAAACCCTAAATGGTATCATTCCCGCTTTCCCCTTCATTCTTCCTTTTTCAATGGTAATAGCCTCCTTTGCCTCCTTCCATTTTTCGTTGGTTCAATGTGTTCATTTGCACCCATTTAAGGGATGAGATTTTAATGCTTTTTATTCAAAATGGGGTTGGATGGTGGTGGTTCTATTTGTGGTGGGGAGTGTAATGGTTCTATAGTGGTTATCGGGTGGGAAATGATGAAAAGGGTTTTTAATGTGTTTCTTAATGGCATGTAAAATTGGTTTTGTCAACGTTGAAGGCTATGTTTCTCACTTTCTTCCATCTTCAAGAGTGTTTTTGCATTGCATTGAGGTAAAATTTAAGTATTAGAGGAAAGTAATTATGGGTAGGGAGGGTGGAAGGTGGTGGTCGTTGGGATAATGTAGGGATATTATAATTTCTAAGGGAAATGAATGATTTATTTATTGTCTAAAATAATAAAAAAATAAATTTTTATAATAGGTTTGGACTTTTTGGATTTTGGTTATATATTAAAAAAATGTTAAATTGAAGAAAAAAAATGTATTTTTTTAATTAAGTGAGGCAACTCATTTAACCCACCAACTTGTGGTGGGTCGAGCCGAACTCAAATTTCTTGAGCTCATAATAAGTGAGTTGCGTTGCGTTGGCTCACTAGCTAGCCCGTAGTGGGTCGGGCTAGGTTGAGTGACTCGTTTTGACAACTCTAATAATAACGTGTCCAAACTTCATATGCCAAAGTGGAATGTCGTTACACACCTCAGCAAAATTTTAACGCCATTTCATTGGTTGTATACTAAATCCATTTATTTCTGAAGTTGAAAATTAAATCGTTTCAAAGTTTTGAATAAAAATAATTAGGTGAAAGTTTAGGGACAAAAACATATTTAAATTTAAAATTAAATATAAACTTAATTAAATCTAAAAGAGGTTATAATCGTAATAGTTTTACTAATCAACAATTTTCTTTCATTTATTTAGATTATACTCAATTTAGTTACTTATATTTTAAACATTTATATTTAGTAACTTTTTTTTATATGATTTTAATTAGTGTAACATAATGATTAATTTATTACTTAAAATGGAACAAATCCTTAAATTTAAAGTTTGTCTTCAATCATGCATCTAAATGCTTTTAAAATTAATGTGGGTGATAAGTGTTAAAATTTATCACAATCTTCATTTATGCATATGTAGAAGCGTATTTTCATATGACCATCACTTAATATATTTCAAGGATAACATATTGTCTATAGTATATTTTTTCATAATTAAGCAAAAAGTTTTGTAGATTTTCAAATCATATTAACAACATTCACATTTTCATCACTGATCAAAATATATATGTTATTACAAAAAGTTATTAAATTAAAAGAAAAATTTATTCTTACATTATTTGATGGTTAAATTATTTTATTAGTCCTCATTTTTGTAGAGAAATTTCAAGTAGGTCCTTTTTTTATTTGTCTCAATTTAGTCCCCAATTTAGAAAAATAGATACAATCAAGCCTTTTCTGTTAAATTGGCTTAAATGACGTTTGGAGATGATAAAGTGAAACTTATAACAGATACATGTCATTTGATTTTTAAATGTAGTGTAACATATATGTCAATTATTATTAATTAAAACCCTTTTTGTAACATCTCGTCCGGATATTACGAATTTACTTAATAAAATAAGATAATAATATTAAATGCTCATTTATTAAGCTTCATTTTCCAAAACATGGGAAAAATCAATCCTACTCTTATAATTAAGCATATCCACAATCAAGAATATAGGCTTCCAGAAATCAACATGACTCACATGCATAATCTCAACTTAGATGGCTTTATCATACGCGTACACAAGTATCACCATATATCATATGCATCAATGCAATTATTATTGACACACATGCATTCACCAATAACCAATTCTCAACACGTGTGACCATCCCAAAGGAACATTCAAATTGATAGAGACTTACCACATAACCCAATCATGCTTCATTAGAAGTTACTTGAAATTATCAAGAGCTTATTCATGTATTCTAAAGACTCCAAAATCAGCAATATTGAGTAACTTATATCTCTCGCTACTTACCACCAAATCAAATCTCCACCGTTCAAATTAAAGAACCACATGCTATGGACTACTTGTCAAAGTTTCAACTAAATCGGACGGTTAACGAACCGGAAAATGCAGTTTTACGAAAACTACGCGAACCAGAAAAATAGTGGCGCCTAGCGCCCAAAAGTGGGGAAGGTGGCGCCTGGCGGGACTATACTAGCGTCGGGCGGTTCCTGTACCGCGAAAAATACGAAAAACAGCATTTTTTGTGAATCAGAGCACTACGCCTCACTAGTATGGCGCCTGGCGGCCAATTGGGTGCCGCCAAGCGGTTCTTGCTGTTCAAGGAACCCAAAACTTTCCTCAACACCTGCGAACCTTATTCCACCCCTTACAATTCTGATTCCCTTCGATTTTAGACTCCATACTCACAACTCAAGTGTTTAGGTTTGCAATTTATTTCATACAACTTCCAATCACACGAAATTCCATTAATTTAACCCATTGAATTTAATCCAACTCTAAATTCCCCAAATTCACAACCCTAACATGACGTCTATGAGATTTTCATCCAATTTGACCCCAAACCACGTTTAATCCAATGACTATGACATATAATCATTCTCACACAGTTAGAGTAGCATTTTTCCCCTATCGAAATCATCCCAAAACATCTAGAGAATAAAAAAATCGAACCAAAAGCTCGCGTCGCCTGGTGGGTCAATCACCACCGCCAAGCTCTTCATCCAGAAAACCCAGAATTGGGTTGAACAGCAAGCATCGCCTGGCGGTCCAGTTTGTGCCGCCAGGCGATTCCACTCGAAACCCAAAAAATCACACATAAACATATGCATCGCCTGGCGGCAGTTCGTCACCTACCAGGCAGTTTTTGGGAATTTCCAAAAACATAAAATCCAATAATAATATACGTCCAAGAGCATAAATAAACGTGGTCCAGCTCCCTTAACCTGGAAATCCTTGCTTGAAACTTGAGTTTTAGAGTTCTTCCTCTTTGATCACCAGGCCGCCTAGCGCTTCCCTTCAATTCAGCTCCCAAATGCACTCAATTCTTACCACACACTCTCTGAATTCGTACCTCTCCCAATGCCCAATAATGGCAGCACAAAAAACTCTCCTCCACACTTAAAATTTGCCTTTTATTGGTGCCTTAATGGTAGTTTAATGTGCTAAAACGAAAATGACATTAAAAGTAATGTAATTGCCATTCAAGGTCCATCATTAGTTGTTTTCCAGCCCCTTGGATTGCCTTCACATGGCTGCTAGGGTTCCCAACCCCTCTCATCCTTGCCAAAATAAATTTAGCAAAAAGAAGCTTAATTGGTGTCTACCAAAAGTTGAACCTATAACCATGCCAATGCCCAAACCGATGCAGAACCATTCAACCAAAGCATGTTTCGTGATAATTCTTAAAATTCTAAGATTATATTACCACTCACATAGTCATACATTTATTAAAATTAATAATAACTTAAATAACACATAAATGGCTTAACTAGGACTCAAACCCAAGACCTTTCACACAATTAAGTACTCTCAACCACTTGAGCTAGTATTATTCCACGTCATAACAATCTCCATTAAATGCAATAAAGGCTCCCCTACCCGTATTTATTAAATAATTATTTATTTAATTATTTAAATTTCACGGGTCTTACACTTTTTTGTTGAAGCCCTAAATCAGTGGTGATCAATCGTAGTTTTTCATCTCATTCTTCTTCCATGTTGTGGTTGTACTATGTGAGCTATGTCGCTTTTCCATTCCTGTTCATCTTTCACTTGTAATGGTTGGGGGATGCAAAACCCTAGTGTATCTTCTCGTGGTGGTGGAGGATCGAGGAGTTTGGGTGTATCACCTGTTTGCCATTATGGACAAAAATCAGTTTTGAGAACTATGAAAACTGCTAAGAATGGGGAGAAACAATGTTAGGGTTGCCCTATGTACAAGGTATAAGATAGATTTAAGGTATGTTATTTCTATTTTTGTTTTCAAACAGAGGGAAACAATTGTTGTTATTTTGCACAGAGTGGAAATGAAGATGTTGGGTGCAATTACTTCAAATGATGAGGGTGAAAATGGGATTGAAGAAAGGGGTACCATTGAGAAGTGCAAAGGAAGGGATGATACTTTCATGAAGTGTGAAGAAAGGGATGGTGATAGGAACATGATATGTAATTTGGAGAAATATGTTTAAATATTTGAAACATGGATTAAGGTGTTGATAGGGATGGTTTTTGGCTGCTTGTGTCGTTAACATAATTGTACTCTCAATATTGATAAGAAATCCATGGTGTGCTTAACAATGTCACTGATTGGAGTTAGTAAGTTAAATTTGTTGTAGTTAGTTTATAATGTTTAGGATGTAGAATTTGGTTCTATGATGTTGATGTCCTTTTTTATGTAATGTTTTTAAATGAATGAAACAATTTTAGAAGTTCGAAACAATTTATGATGTCCATTCAATCGTGACAAATAAAATAAATATGGTATAACCAAAGAAGCAATATTGATCAATTTTGGAAGGGCTGATTAATAACTTGGTTTAAAATTCGTTCAATCGTGAAAAATACATGAATATGGCTTAATCAAAGAAGCAATATTGATCAATTTTGGTGGGGCTAATTCATAATCTGATTCAAGATGTGCTAATTCATAATAAGTAATAACGTGCCCACAATACATCATAAGTACATCATAAAAGGTGTGATCCACCAATTAATTACAAATATTATCAAATGTCTTCATCCAAAAAAACAAATTAAAAAAGTTGTTATATGTTCTTCAAGGTTCACACAAGTTTTACAAAAGGACTTAATATAATAGGAAACAACATTTGCAGCTTCAAAAGATAGAATTGATGTGTCATGGTTTCAGAAGTAATCCCCTTCTAGAATTGACTTTCACTCTCGTGTTTGGTCCACCTCGTGATGGATTATTTTGTGGAAGAATTGTCACACAAGGCTTTGTTGATAGAACAGTTGGTTGGGCAACATGTGTCACTTCTGACCATGGTGCAGCTAGTTGGGATGATTGAGTAGGTTGGTTTGGTTGCTGTGATGATTGGGTAACCTGTATTCCTTTTGTTTGTGGCACATGTGGTTATGATGATTCACTAGGTTTGTGGGATGATTCGGTAGGTTCATATTGAGGAGTTTGACATGCTTGGGGACAAGAACTTCTGTTGTGCTCGATTTCCCTACAAATGTGACATCTTTTGCGTAACCCCACTTTTCGTAGTCGTGTTTCATCCTTCCTTAACTCTCATTGCTCCAGTCTTCTTTTTTTCTCTGGTCTGCTTAACAATATTCTCTCAATTGGGGGCAAGGCAATAGGATATGTTGTAATCTCCCACAAATTTTGACCATTGATAGCATATATTATGGAGGTATAGATTTCTTCATAAGTAGACTTCCTAAACCAAGTTGAGATGAAGTCTTCTCTATTTATGCTTAGACACTTCATTGCAACTAGAGAATGACAGCATGAAATACCACTTATACTCCAATTCTTGCATGTGCATGATTGTTCATCTATATTCACCACAAACCTCTGCCCAATGTGTGAGATGTGTCTAACTTCAAATAACTTATTTGCTAACTAGCTGTAAGGATATAGAAAATAATAATAATCAAACAGTAATAAAAAGTCCACTAAAATCATAATGAAACAGTAAAAATTAAGACAATAGTACCTTGTGTAACATCTCAGTCGGATATTACTAATTTAAAATCAAATAAATAAAATATGATGAAAGCCTCATTTATTATACTTCATTTCCCAAATAAAAATGCGGGAAATTTAGAACTTTATTAAATCGTAAAATAAATCAAAATACAATAGCCAAGTTCAATAATTCATATGATTACAAAGTCTTTAATTTCCATAAAATAATAAACTCTGCTGAAAATCCCCAAGATAGCCCACGCTCTGACTCTATGCCTCACTAGCACCGCTTGCAACATCATCTGCTCTCGTGTATCGCATTACACGATTATTGCCAAACATAAGTAGATAAGATGAGCTAACAATATCAAACTATATATCAATTTAAATATAT
>Ga0214545_1004244_pt1 | contig 26930 bp, 21 predicted proteins | sample CNSS4metaG_FD_160064 | JGI IMG/M metagenome (GOLD analysis project Ga0214545, IMG submission 160064) | Root nodule microbial communities from cowpea collected in UCLA plant growth center, Los Angeles, California, USA - CNSS4 | ecosystem: Host-associated > Plants > Roots > Nodule | place: USA... | reverse complement strand
TATATATATATATATATATATATATATATATATATATATATATATACTTGAATAAAAACGAAAAAAATGCATTAATATTTATTTATGTTATATTAATAGTAGTATATTGATCTCAAAAAGATATTAGTATGACATATTAATTAGTATTAATCTTGTTTTAGTTTCTATATTCTTTTTTGTTACATATAAATCTCCAACCTTTTTTATTGGTTTTTATTACCTCTTATAATTACAAATCTTTAATTCAGAACTAAAACAAGAGCAGAAAACATCACTTGAGATAAAAAAATGTAACATGTTTTAAATTAAGATAATTAAGTAATGCACTTAATATATTCTACAAATAAGACAATTGCATATAATTTATTTTTCTAACATAGTGTGTGAGACCCCTTTTATTTTAAACCTTGTCCTAAAGAGCGGTTGGGCCTCGCCTTTTCGAGGGCCCAAAAATCAGCCCACTTTGGACTCCCAAGACTCCTCTCACAGTCACTTACTCTTCATTGTGTCACCTTTACAGAAAAATAGTTCCCTCTCCTCCCTTCAACTCTTGAGCAGTAGCTCTGCTAGGGCTTGCACAAGTTCCTCGATTCCAACAGTTGAAGCCTCCTTCTACCACCTTAAGTCGTTGTTGAACTGTGGTGAGCTTTTGTTAGGACTCTCTTCCTCTTTTGTCCTCTTTTCCTGATAAGGGAAGTTAGGGCTTCACTTTTTTTAAGTTGTTTTGCTTGTTCCTCTTTCGTTTGGCTAAGTTTTATCAAGGTAAAGGGATTTACACCTTGTATTCACGTTTTTTCTATTTTATGCGATTAGTGTTTTGTGGAATATGAGATAAGATTGGGAAAATTGTTAATTTTTGGTGTATTTCTAAGTTAGAGGTTCAAATATTCATGAAACTGTGATATTTGACGTTATTTTTCGTATTCTGGAAGTGTCGGGTGGTCACTAGGCGAGTGCCTTGGTCGCTGGGCGACTATGTCTTTTTTCTTATATGCGCAGTTTTAGTAAAATTGATTTTCCCAATTCGTTAACCGTTGGATCAAGCTGAAATTTTAACAGTTGATCGCTAACACCTAGCTCTTGACTTCGACTGGTCGGATCTTGAATCAGAGCTCTATAGTGAGAGCAGTTTTTATCGCAAGGTCCTTGTAGTTTGGTTTTTGACAATATTGACCTTCGTTGCTTGTTTGGTGAATATCTTTCTCTATAGTTATTCAATTAAGTTGGTTCTTGTTGCATTTGGTTCTTGATTCAATCATCTTTAATTTGAATATAAATACAAAATTTTTGGAGCTTTACACAAGTTGCAATTTTATTTCTAAAATCTCAAATCGTTTTTTGCATAATGTGTTATTATGTAATCAACCATGACTTGGTTGGGTTGGACCACTAGTGCAATTTTGGCCTTTTAACTCGCATTATAGGCCTCAGTTGTCGCTTAACCGAAGCATAAAATGGCGCGGTGGCACTTTTGCAATATTTTCTAACTTTTATGCCTCAGTTCATTATATACGCGAGGCAGAAAACGCCTTTCTTCTTCGGTTCTTAGAAAATCGATGCCAAAAGGTCTGATATGCCTCAGTTTTGAAGACTCGAAGCCTAGACGTTGGCTAATATTTCAAAAATGCCACTATAGTAGTGATATTTGGCCTCGGTTGGAATTGAACTGCTGCCAAAACTGTTTTCTGCCTCGGTTAAAAATTGAATCGAGGCCAAAAATTATTTTTGCCTCAGGTGTAATTGAACCGGTGCCAAAAACTGTTTTATGCCTCGGTTAAAAATTGAACCGAGGCCAAAGGTTCGTTAGGGTTCAAAAATCGCGAATCACTTTTTTTCTTCTTCCTCGCGTGCGCGTACTCTCTCTCAGCCACCCACCTCCACTATTGTTGTTGCGCTCCGACCACTCGCGACTACTTGACATTTGGCTTATTCGTGTTCTGGCTTGGCGAAGTGTGATTTGGGGCTCGCGAAGTGGGCATCAGTTCATTGTGTTGCAGGTGCGTTGCAGACTGATTTTGTGCGTGGATGGAGATTTGTCGTTGATGGTGGCGAGACGTGTAGGTGGCGGCAACATGAAGAAACTTTTGGTTGCGACGGAAGTGGTTTCGCAATTTGGGGGAGGAGATGCGATTTAGGGTTTGTGATGTGCTGCAGATGGTTGATTTTTGTTTGCATTTATGCAAGTGTGATGTTTACATTTTCATGTATGAAGAACATGGAGGTTCCATGGTGTGGCACGATTCACAAATTGATCTTACGATGAAGGAGAATATTGTAGTGGTTGTGGATCTTTGGTTCTGAGTTTCGGATGTGGCGGTGCTTGACGAAGTTGTGGTGGAACCATGGTGGCTGCCTAGGCTTTTTGGTGGAGAAGATGGGATATTGAAAATGCAGAGAGGCACATATGGCCTCGATTCTCAACAAAATCGAGGCAGAATATGGAACTTTTGCTTCGGTTGAGACCCAAGGCAAAAACTTAACCTTTTTGGCCTCGTCCTAATATGCTTCGGTTCTAGAACCAGGGCAAAATGACAAAAATAATTGTTGCCAAAAGCCCTTCCTACACTAGTGGACATTGGTATGCATTTATAAAGCATGAGATTGAATGGGATCTTGTTATGTTGTGTATGAAATGGAAAACATGATTCTATGGGTGGTGGTGGTTTGGCATGAGAATTGAATGCTTGATATGACATGTGGATTTTGTTGGTAAAAAAGTTTCAAGGGAAACTCTTGGTGATGGTGGTTAATGTATACCTTGATATAGGAGACGTCTAGATAAAGGAAGGTATCCTAAACTCTAAAAATTATTCATGCTCACATAGAGTAGAATAATTTATGTGGTCAGAGTGGCGGAAGATCCTAGTCTTGGGACATATTAGGCCCAAGACATTAGAGGATTAACCTTGTGTATGGTTAGGTGATAACCCCTTGCGTTTAGACTCTGTAGAGTTTAAAAGCCAACATAGGCGGATACTTCCTTTAGAATTCTATATCAAGAGTATGATCCGGATATTGAGTCATAGAGTTTTGAAATTGTTTGCTTTCACATGATTTGGGTGCCTACTACTTTGTCTGTGCATAATATGATCTGACTATTGATTTGCTCTATAACATGGTTAAAACAATTTTTACTCTAGCTTACCCTTTCTCTTAGTGTATGTTTCTTTGCTTGGTTTTCCTTTTTGCAATGATCACCATTACTATTGGTGTGAGCATATGTGGAAACCCTTGGAGGTTCTTAGGGTGGTGACAATGCTGCGATGTAGGGTGGTTCCCATGGTCTGGGTTGTGACTCATTGTCCAGTCCCTTTTGAAGAACTCTGTGTTTAGTTTTAAATTCTTTACTCTATGAGCAGTCTTTTACAAGACAATAGTACTTTTGTATTCTTTATGCCATCGTGGTGTGCCTAAACTTTCTTTCCGAGTATATGATGGATAACTGTAATAGTTATAACATGTATGCTTCATGTCGTGTGCTCTTTTATATTATAATTATGTGATGCAAAATTTTAGTAGATTACTCTATTAGAAATGAGATGTCATAGTATGAAGAATAACCTTTATTTTTCAGAATAATAACAACTTTTTTCCCAAAATATTTTTTTATATAAAGTAATTGCATTTAATTTTTATTTGATAATTGTATATATTTATCATTTTATAAGTGATAATTATTAGTGACAAAATGTATTTAATATATTATAAAAAAATATTTAATCCTAGTTTTGAATTGTGTAAAGATAGAAAAATAAAAATTCGTAATTATTTTTTTGTATTACATAATTTTTTTTATGTATTTTAATCCGTAATTCTGAACGTATAAAACATACCTTTTACTTTTTTTTTAATTTTTATTTTTGCTGATAAAATTATTTCTTATATATACTAACAAATAAATTATATTACCATCATTAGAAATTATCATATAAAGTAATATATAGAAAATAAATAATAATCATATAAGTAAATTATAATATTTTTAATAAAAATACATATTAAAAGTAAAATAATGAATAAAATTATACTAAGAATAATATATATAATTAACTTATTAAATAAATTAATAAAAATAATACTTAATTGACTTATATAGTTAGAAGTAATTTAATTATCTTAAATTTTTTTTAATTTTCATACTAAATTAATAATATTTAGTGATAAATATTAAAATGGATACGTTAAAAGCTTCAAACAATATGTTAAAAATATAAATTTCTCTGGTTAATGAAGAATGGAATAGGAAATAATGTACTATCATATAGAGGACTCGTGGTATGACAGAAACAACTTTGACAGAGGCAGAAGACTTAATCACGCTTGAGTTCACTTCACTACATTAACCGTCACAAATTTTTTATAAGCATTTTCTGTTCTAAATTTTTTTTTTATAGCAAATAGATTTTTGAGCTTCTTCATTACCGCTGCCTTTGACCTTTGTATTTCTTTTCTCCCTTTCGTTTTTTTTTTCCATAGCTCATATGACTAGTGCTTCAAAGCTATTCCACATATTATTGGGATGAAATGCTCTGGATCTAGGATTCCACAAAGAACTTCATTGGTATATGGAAGTCTTAATTGGCCCCGACATCTTTGTATCATTCACAACCCCGACATCATTGACTCAAGCAATGATTCTAATGCATCTCGACGATTTGTGCAAATTCTGGCTACATATGAGGTTTGTGCAAATCATGCTCAGGCATATGAATTACGATTAATGTTGCTTAAGAGTGGTTTTATTGCTTATCAAAATTTTTGGGACAATTTAATTAAAGCTAGAATAGAAATGTATCAACCATGAGAATAACTCTGACAACAAATCCAAGTGTTTAAGGTGAAATAACAGTTCATGGATGAGATGTAGTTGAAATATTTAACGAGTTTAATAATTGCCCTTTTCGAGTTCAATAATTACTATTAATATGTAAATCAACAATTACGGATTCAAGCTCCACAATTTTGTCCTAAACAGGCCAATACATTCTATTTAAAACAGTACACAAGGAATAAAGGTGATGGTAAAAGCCATGCCATTCTGTCAAGCTATTTCAATAGGGAATCTCATTGGAAATGTAACTTCTAAAGTTTACAATCATGAAGCAGTTAATAATTTACAATGTCTAGTACAATGTTTTCTTTAATAATTCAAAGCATGCAACTACGTGTTAAAAACATTCGAAGCACATTGTAGCTACGGTTGACAAACAAGTCTTTTTTAGATTAAACATTTCGAAGTACTTTGTAGCTACGGTTAACAAACAAGTCTTTTTGGTTAAAACTCTCTATTATAACTTGTTCTATTTTACAATGAACAATAAAATGACTATTTATAAGCACTTTTCAGAATGTCTTTCAACTACATCCATAATACAACCTTTACCTAAACCATAATTAATAAACTCCATTGCATATCATAATCATTCTAGAAAGACTCTTGACCTTTGTAATTTTCTAAGACACTTCTACCAATATTATTAAATACAACTACAAACATTTAAGTTTAGCTAACAAAATCCTCCTGTAAACTTAAATGATTTTTTTTGTCTTTCATTCCAATAATATTCTTGCTATTCTCGAACAAAGTAGTTGGTAATGACTTTATGAACATATATGCAGCTTGTGCTTGACATCCTACTTGCTCTAACTTCGCATTACCTTCTTTCACTTGGTCTCGGATGAAGTGAAATCAATTATGATGGAGCTCCAATGTGTGGTGGATGGTAGAAATTCCATAGGCAACAAAAATGGAATAGAGACAAGTGTTTAAGACTCTTGTAGCAATGGTATTTGGAGTGGTAAAGGAGAAGTAGACTAGAAGCTAGGCTAGTGGAAGGTAGCTAGAGGAAATGTTGTAAACCTCTAGCTTAGGTGCTCTCAAAATAATAGAAGAGTGGAGTGATCTCAACACAAGCATTCTATTAGAAAAATTTAAGAGTAAACTCTACAACGTGCCATAGGACTCTCTTTTATAGAAGATAAGGTCACTAATGCACATGCACATGCACATGAAATTGCGTTTGAAATGCAATGCAAGCTTGGAGAAGAAGTCTCTCTCTCAGCCCTTGGATGCTTATGATGGCTTGGATGTGTGAAAAGTGGCATGACACTCATTTGCAAGCTAGAGTCGCACCTTCCTTGTGGTAATTGGAGTGTCTCGACCAAGGCTCCCTATTGGGCTTGGATTAGCCCAATTAAACTCCAAGGAACAAGTTTATTTTGCCTACTATTTATGAAAGCAAGGCCTAAACAATTAGCCCAATTTTGAAGTCTACGTTAATGCTTTGACCATCTTGAGAGAAGCCCATTTGAATCTTTAACATGCTTCTTGGTATTGGGCCTTTGATTGGTCTTGGGCCTTGAAGTGCATGTGGGCCATTGATTGGGCCTAGAATGGATTCATCATCCATTCCCTCTTAAAGAGGATCTGTCCTCAAATAAAAAAAGTTCTTTAAGGCCCACAACAACTAAAGCTTGGTTCCACCAGGGTAAAAAATATATATGCAAAAATCATCATCCATAATTGCATTAAAATGATAGGGACCATGCAGTAAAGATGGATGTGAGATGTGTGAAGATGTGATTTTAAATTTTGAAAAATGTCATATTCGACCCACTTCACAAAAGGAGTGTCTTACACTTTGACTTAAGTGATTGTTGAAAAAAAATATTTAAGTCAAAGTGTGTTGATGCAAGATATGTTGAGGAGTTTGAAATAATGGGTAAAGGTAGAAAAACATTTTTAGGAAGAACTAAGACAAAAGAATTAATGGAATATGAGGTAGAGTGTAAAGATGGGATCACTTCTTTTGGAAGCTTGATTTGTATATTGCAAGGATGTTATATCTCTGCTTCCCTAAACATTACACTATAAGAAAAATTGATATTACCGATGGTCAAAATCCCTTGGTAATGGTCAAAATCCATCACTAAATCAGAATTATCGACGGATTACTGATGATAAAAAATTTGTCGGTAAAATTTTAACAATCGAAATCATGTTTTGTTGGTAATTATCGACGAAAAAATTTATCGTATAATCTATCGATAATTGCTGACAGAAAAATTTGTCAGTAAAATTTGTCGATAATTACCGACTAAAGGTAGTTACCGACCAAAAAATCCGTCGGTAGTTACCAATAAATCTGTTGGTAATTACCAAAAAATCTGTCTGTAAATAATGCACACTGTTCATATTCTTCCTCCTCCCTCTTTCATTTTTTTTCGTCTTCTTCTTTTCCTCGCCGTCACAGTCTTCTTTTTTCTTTTTATTTACTGTTGGCACAACCTCTTAAGGTAAGTTTTGGACGGGAAATTTCCCCCACCTTTTACTGATGGATTTTAAGTTATGTAAGTATCGACGGATTTTACCGATGGAAAAATTCGACGATATTGCATACTTGGATGGGAAATTTCTCGCTCCTTTTACCGACGAATTTTACTGACTAAAATATATCCGTCGTTAAAATTTCATTGATAATTCCATTACTTTTGTAGTGTTAGTTTTGTTGCTTCGTTTCTCTTAATCTCTTTGACGTTTCTTTTTAAGTCTTCCTCTTTTTGTTTTAATTCTTCCTCTTGTGTTACTCTCTCCTTTTCTTCATATTCTTTTCTCTCTTTTTCCTCATTCTCTTCTGTTAACTTCTCCTCTATCTTTTGTTCCTGTTCTTCTTTAAGTTCTTTCTCAAATTTTTCTCTTTCCCTTGCTCTCTTTTCTCTTTTTCCGCTTACTCTCTTAGCTTTCTAATTGCTTTTTGTTTTTCAAATGATCTAAGTTTTTCAAGCTTTTCTTTTTCTCTCTTCTCCCCCAAGAGCATGTCACGTGGCTCTTTATACTCAGGTTTAAGAACTTCATATCGCTCAACATTAGTTGGAACAAATTGTCACCTCATGCATGTCATTAATTCCTCCAAATTTCGAATGGCATATTTTCTACCAATTTGAACCCGAAACTGCCTAGAACGCCACCACTCAAATGCATGTTCTATAAACCTAGAAGTACACAAGTCAACTATAGAATATTTACTACTCCTAATAATGAACGAACATAGTTGTTCAATCTTTTTCTCCCAATGACATTGTGTTAACTTTGCTACCAAATTGGGGAATGTCATGCATAACCCTATGATGTAAATAATGCTCACTATATTTAGAATGCAAACTATTTTGATCCTAAAAATTATCATGCAAAGTTGATGGCCACTATATTTAGAATGTAAAGAACAATGGAGAATGTGCTGCCAAAACACCCAATGTCGAGAGCTTTGTTGGAAGCTTTTAAGGCCTTAGTTGATGGCCAAAACCTCGAGCACCAATTGGGGCAACTTGGAGGCACCACACCCAATTATTTGGACATTCATTGAGTACCAAAATAGCACCCAACATCTGCAAAACAATGAAGAAAAACAACAAGAAAACTATGCCAAAATAAAATTGTTAGTACACACACTCTCAAAGGTTGTAGGGTCAAGTCTCTCAAAGGTGAGGAAGAGGAAGAAATTATAATGAAAGCACAAATCCTAAAGTTTACTCCATCCACCACCTAAGATGCTACCACTAGAATAGCAACCGAGTTAAAATTCATACCAAGCACCAAATTAGACCACAAAACCCGAGACCGATATACTTGAAAGAAGGCAAAAAGAAAGCAAGAAAAGCTAATTAGAAGTGCTAAACCAAAGTGAATGAATATGTAACATGACTGAAAGAGTAATGAAGGAATGACAATCAAGAAATTAAGTGCTGGAAATAAAGAAAGCACAAGCAAAAGGAACTTATAATGACACTAGAGTTGATTAGAAACAGAAAAAGAAGTGCTCAAACATGAAGTTTATAGTACTCATTGCAATTGTGTCAAATGAAGGAAAGAATCCACTTTAAAGTAAGGCAACTCAAGGCAATATAGAGCACACACCTAAGTCAAGAATTAGAGCAACAAAGAGCATTTAAAAACACTACAAAACGAACACAAAACGAACACTAAAAATGAATTTTCCAGAAACAGGCAATCCAAAAACGCTGATTGATGCCTCAACTTCACAGATTTTTCATATCTTTTTTTCTCAAAATTTTTAAGTGATTCTTTTTTTGTTATTTTCGTCTATCTCTTAGCTTCAAGAGGCAAACATTAGAGACAATTTTGGTCGAACCATTCCTTCAGAATAAATCACAATTGTAGGACTTGGTTCTCATCAAGTAATTGTAGAAAATGGAAATTTAAACGATGCAAATTGCAGATGAAAGCATAAACGAAGCATGAATCATAACATAAGACAAAACTACAAAGATTCAACGGAAAATAAATGGAAACCACCGAATGAAAATGAAGAACAAACACTAGGAATCAAAGAAGATGTTATTGGAAAATTAAATGGAACTTAAGAACAAATATGAACCAAAAATCATGGAGATCTACAATTTGAATCCATAGAATTTATGTAGACTCATAGATGTTCGGTTGAAATGGAAGAAAACTTAAAAAAGTTATGAAAATGAAGCAAACAACATGGAAATTGCAAGAAAAAAAGAGAGGAGATCGAAAACCTTACTCAAACTTGAGACTCCAAGCATGGGTGACACTTGATACCAATTTGATGGAGATCCAACGTGTGGTGGATGGTAGAAACTCCATAGGTAGCGAAAATGGAATGGAGACAAATGTTTAAGACTCTTGTAGCAATGGTATTTGGAGTGGTGAAAGGAGAACTAGACTAGAAGCTAGACTAGTGGAAGGTGCCGAGGGGAAATGTTGTAAATCTCTAGCTTAGGTGCTATTAAAATAATAGAAGAGTAGAGCGATCTCAACACAAGCATTCTATTAGAAAATTCAAGAGTAAAATCTACAAAGTGCCATAGGACTCTCTTTTATAGAAGAGAAGTTCACTAAATCACATGCACATGAAATTGCGTTTGAAATGCAATGCAAGCTTGGAGAAGAAGTCTCTCTCTTGGCCCTTGGATGTGTGACATGTGGCATGGCACTCCTTTGCAAGCTAGAGCCGCACCTTGTGGCATGGCACTCCTTTGCAAGCTAGAGTCACACCTTCCTTGTGGTAATTGGAGTGTCTTGGCCAAGGCTCCCTATTGGGCTTGGATTAACCCAATTAAAATCTAAGGAACAAGTTTTTTTATCCTACTATTTATGAAAGCAAGGCCTAAAAAATTGGCCCAATTTTAAAGTCTACACTATTGCTTTGGCCATCTTGAGAGAAGCCCATTTTAATCTTTAACATGCTTCTTGGTATTGGGCCTTTGATTGCTCTTAGGCCTTGATTTGCATGTGGGCCATGGATTGGGTATAAAGTGGATTCATTAGAACATCAATATGCTTACATCTCTCATGATTGATCGAGTTCCTCCCCAATTCAATGGTTGAATTGTTATCAACTCAAATCACTACTCGGCATCTTCTTCAACATCTTTAGAAAGGAAGTTTGTTTTCCTTTTTTCCCTCAGATCAACAGTCCTTCGCAAAATGCTCGACCTTTCCACAATTATAACATTTGATTCTTCAGTAGCAATCCTTAGCAAAATGACCATACTTCTCATATTTGGAGTACGCAACTCCTGAGTTGTTCGAATGATCTCGTTGGCCTCTACTGTAAGACCCAAGAAAAATTAGAATAAAGATTAACACATGAAAAAAATGATTGTTTAATTTAGATTGTTGATTTTTCATTTAGTTAATTATTTTATTAAATTATGACATATGAAAAAATTATTTGAGTGATTTAAGTTGTTGTTTTATTTAATTATTATATTTGATTCTAAAATATTGAATATATGTGTCTTTATAAATATAGTGTGCATTATAATATTAGAAATTGTATGGCTTAGTGGTTCGTGTGTGTTTTGCATATGAAGGTGCATGTTAAATTTTTATTTCTCTCTCTTCTGGTTAGTAGGTCGTGTACTTTCTATATCTTTTTTTTTTCAAAAGCCATGCACAAGGATTTATGTTGCAGCATTTACGTAAATTCCTTTATGGTGTGTTTGGATAGAGTATTTTAATGAAACAATTCATTTTTTGAAGTATTTATATTTCTTTGTAATGAAATGTTTTGTTTGGATAGAGAAATTAAAAATCATTTAAAATGAAAATATTTTTTTGAATTATTTCAATTAGCTTAATTAGTAGAAATCCAAATACCCTCAAAATAGGTGGAATTTGGAATTCTTCTCACTCAACCTCACACTCTAGACCCTTTGGTAGAATTGTCAATTTCACCCAATCCATAGGGTTTGGCCTTGACCTACATGGGTTAGGGCCACAAACCCCACATTAAAGAAGCCCACAAGGCCAAAAACCCCTCAAAAGTCTTGTAGGCCAAGGCTAACCCATACACTTTCTATTTAAACATAAAAAATATGTTATTAAACAGTCTCACCAACACCAAGGTGGTCTCGCCCCGGCCAAACTCGACCAGCATCCAAGGTCGGGCTGTCTCGATTGTGAACATGGGACTAGGTCTTCGAGCGAACCTACTAAGATTGTCGGGCCTAACCGACTTGACGACCAAGAGGACCCAACGATCCAGGCGTGCACCTTAGTCAAACGACCCAAATACACTCAAGCCAACGGGTCAGATGAGCCAAATGGGTCAGATGAGCCAAATGGGTCAGATGGGCCCGACGACACAAATAAGTCAAGCGGTTCCAATGACCAAAACAGGTCAGGGAGGCCCAATCACCCAAAACGAGTCGAGCAAGCTCGATACCATATGTGTTGGGCGAGTTTGATGACCTATACATGCTAGGCTGACCCGACGACACAAACGGGTTATATGTACACGATGACCCAAATGGGCTCGATGATTTAGAGGGGTCGGACGAGCTCGACAACTAAGATGGCTCAAACGGTTCGAGGACAAAGACAGATTGTGAGGGCCCAATGAGATAAATAGGTTAGGTGGGCATGATAACCCACATGGGTTGAATGTGCTCAACGATTAAGACGGATCAGGCAGGCTCAACGACTAAGATGGGCCAGATGTGCTCGACGATCAAAGTAGATCGAGCGGGTTCGATAACCCAAACGGTCTAGGCAAGGCTGACGATGTAGAGGTGTCGGGTAGGGCTAAAGACCTGTACGGGTTTGTCCGGCCTGATAACTCAAACAGACTTGATTGGCCCGTTGATCCCACAAGCCTGATTGGCCAACGACCTAGACGGACCCGACGACCTAGATGGGTCAGGCAGTTTTGACGAATAAGATGGGTCGGACAGACCTAACGACCAAGACGGACCAAGCGTAACCGATGATCCATAAAGGCCCGACAGGCTTGACGACCCACACGGGTCAGACGACTTAGAGGTGTCGGGCGGGTCCGATGACATATATGGGCCTGACCGTCCCGACAACCCAGATGAACCCGACCGACAAATTACCGATAAATTACCTAGACGAGCCTGACTTTTTGACGACCTGTCAAGTATTTACCGGCCTAACGACCTGAGGGGTATTACTGGCCCGATGACCTGGTTGTGTTAGGAGGTACCAACCAGCCCAACAACCTAGGAGCTATCGACTAGCCCGATGACCTAGCCATGTCAAGGGTACCAATTGGCCTAACGATTTGAGGGGTACTGACCAACCCGTCTGGATTTCCTGGTCGGCGTAGCTCGTTTGGCTAATCGAGCCCATTTCTAAATTTCTCATGAAATCAAAACATAATTAAACCTAAAAGAAATTTTGTTAAAATGAAATTTTATCTCACAAGAAATTCAATTGTTTTATCTAAACAAGAAATTGAAATGTAAGGTATTTTAATTTCTTTATCCAAACAAGTTATTTAGAAAATGAAGAGAATTTAATTACAAACAATTCAAATACAATGCATTTCAATTTCTTAGCATTGTTGAAATGCTTCATCCAAACACAAGGTTAATTTCTCTCTCTTTTGGTTGCTTGAACATGTAATTTTTATTTTGTTTTCCTTATTGCCACAAATCTTAGAAGATTTAAAGAGGCCATATCAGTTTTATATTTTAGTTTTTCCGTTATTGCAGTTAGCACAATAGTGCATTTGTTTTGTCTTTTCGTTGTAGCCACTCAAATCCGTTTTTATTTTTCCTTTCCAAATCTTAGAAAAAAAAGAGAAAAAGAGAAAAAAGAGATATTTTCTAGTTGGTTTTGATTCTAGGGTTTGGGTAGGGAAGATAAAACCCTTAGTTATAGGTTCTTTAAGTGTAGAAAAGAGAGAAAACGACAAGGTAAAAAGGGAATCGAGAGAGAGCGTAGTGAGTAAAGGTGGAGAGCAATGAAGTGGGCATCAAAACATAGGTGGTAAGACCTTAAAGGGCTGCTATAAGACGTAGGGGAAGTTTGACCTTGTTTTTCTTCTTGTCTTCTTTTGTTGTTCGATGAATTAGGTTTGGAAGAGTATGCAGAAGTGTATGAAGTGATGATGAGTGTTGTTTGCATCCCTGCTGAATTTCTATTGTGCTCGTTTTTCTGTTAGTATGGCCTACTTTCTCGTTTTGCTTTGTCGGAGGTTGTCTTGCAGCGAGGTTTGAGGATTTGCTTCATGTTTAACCTTTTTTCAAGTTTTCATTGGTTATTAATGGGCATAGTTAGGAGTACAGAAATTTCCATCCGTGAGGTTGGGGTTGGTTGTGGGTTCCTTTCCACCGAGGTTGCAGCGTTGGAGTGGTTTGGGTTGGTTCTCTCTTAAGTCTTTATCTAATTCTTTGCTAGTTGAGTGAACCAAAATAGGTGCAATTTTCACATTTTCCCACTCAACATGGGTTCTCGTGGTCTGCATGGGTTATGTATAGTTATGAATGTGGGTTTTCCTTATTATACTAAGCCACGTTACCTTGCAGAAGATTCATGGTTAGCATAGAGTTTTGTTTTGGAAAATAATTTTTTGACAAACATTTGGTTGACAAAGTTGACAAAGTTACCAAATAGAATATATCTTTTTTTATATCAGTTAAGAGAATAAAATAATAAAGTTTTATGGTTTCTTTTTTACAAAAAAATGTTGTTTGTCAAAAGATACTTTGTCAAAGTATCATTTTTCATTTGTTTTGTTGAAGTAGTGCACTCTTGAATCCTTTTTCTTCATTCGTTCCCTTATCTTAGGCTTGTGCATTCGCCACTTTGTTTTATAGTGGGACGTTTAGCTTTACGTAAAGGGATGGTGTAGCTCTCTACTTTCATTGGCTTATTATATCACTTGTGTGGGAGTGCTTGAAGCTTGTCATGACCCACTTTGTTTGCATATTACAAATAAGCTTTTATGTTTTTAGTATTATGTTTTATGTGGTGCAGTAGTTAGAATGGATTGTGATGTAGTTCTTCCTTCATCATTATTTTTGTGTTTTAGATTTTTTTCTAACCTAGGCAAACCTGCCTCCATAATTACAAAAATAGGCAAATTTTAAAAAAATTTCGAAATTGGGCAAATAATGCCGCCCCCACACGATTTCATATGAAGAAATTGTGTCCCCCTAGTCGATTTTCCTATGTCAAATGGTCAGTTCTGAAATCGTGGGGGCCATGACGATTTTCAATTTGAAATCATTTAGGGATCAAAAGATTTTCATTGTAATCGATTACTAAGGGAGTGTAATTGATTACAAAAGGCTATGATGTGCTCCTGACATTTTGTAATCGAGTATAGACTCCATGTAATCGATTACCAGACAACCCAATAGCTAAAGCATTTACTGTAACTGCATCTATTGAGACTGAGTGTTTTGATGTTGAAGGGACATCATTGACAATGAACTCTACGATCATAACCTACGCTTCTCTTTCACGCTTCTCTTTCACACTTCTCTTTCATGTTATGTGCAGTGGTTGATTGTAAATTTTGGAGGGGTCAAAATAATATGTTCTCTTCTATTTCGTGTTTTAGTTGTGATAAATATCTAAATAAATGAATCCTTTTTTTTTTATCATTTATCTATATACCTAATTAAAAGAATGTTTAAGAATAAAAATAATTATTTAAAAAAAGTTTAAGAATAAAAATGATTTATCAAAAGGTAATAAAAAATTTAGAGATGTAATTAGTTAAAAGAAAGATCTATGATAATCAAGTGACAATTTAGTTAAGACTTTTATTTTTCTTATTTCAATTTTGAATGAAAGACAATAATAAAGCTTTAATAGATTGTGAGTGTGTGAGATAAAGGCATGGAAAGGTGATAAATATGCAAAAGTATGTGGTATGCAGTTAAGGTGGGAGGGAAAAAGAATAAAAGAAAGATAAAGGTAAAGGTAGAGATAAAGAAAGTGAGATTTATAGATGCTTTAAAAATTGACCTCTATGGTAATCGATTACATGGAATCTGTAGTTGATTACATAATCTCAAAGGCATACCATAGCCTTTTGTAATCGATTACGCCCCTATGTAATCAATTACAATGAAAATCGTCTGAGCCCCACACGATTTTAAGTCGAAAATCATCTTAGCCCCACACGATTTCAGAGTTGACCATTTGACATAGGAAAATCGGTTAGGAGGGACACCATTTCTTCATATGAAATCGTGTAAGGGCGCACAATTTGCCCAATTTTGAATTGTTTTTAAAATTTATCCATTTTTGTAATTATGGAGGCAGATATGCCTAGTTTAGAAAAAAATATTGTGTTTTATATACCATGTTAGGGTGCTTGGAAGGGACCACGAGTTACATGAAGATATGAAACAAAATTATGATTGTTGTGGGGGCCATAGGTATTAACTAAAGGTCTAGTGCATTTCACTTTGATGGGACATTTATGCACATTTTTACCCTAGCCATTTCTCGCTTTCTTATGGCAGCCTTATTTCTTTGCCTAGACCATGCATCAAGTTATTTGATTCCATGAATTAACTTACGTGATGAGGTCTATGCACAAAGTTTCTTATCTTATTTTAGCTTTTGGTGCATATGTAAAACTTAACTTCAATTTGGTTCTTTGTTATTAGCATTTAAGACAACTAAAACGATTTATTAACATATTTTTTTGACTTACATTTGACATCGATGATGTGTCCCCTATTTTTTATTTAAAAAGTTTTTTTTTCTTTGAGAAACTGTCACATGTGTGGGAAAAAAAAGGGAAAAGTGACAAAAGGTTTCGGTAGAGAGAACCACCCAAAGTTTAAACCTTTGGTTGAGAGAACTCATTTTTACGAACACAGAGAACTCATTTTTCATTCCTGCTTTCATTCCTTTGGCTTCCTAGAGATTTTGTAGGGTATTACTACCTTTTTGGTGCAACTGTACAATTAGTTCTGTGTTGTTTAATATGTAATTGTATTGTGAAAAACTTTGGGTTTACAAAGTTCAAAACTTGTTGGAAAAGTCTAATGTAGCTCCCCGTTTAATTACACTGTGCGTTCCACTTAATTATGACAGCAAAAACTAGTTCATTTATGGTAATGATTGCTGAAGGCAAAGTTAATGGTGGTTTATGTTGCAATTCAACTTTGATGGAACCAGCAAACAATTGAGGTGAAGTTTGAATTGGTGCTTTTATGTTGAAGCTGAACTTTGAATGAAACAAAAAATTGTGCATGTGTGTTGTCAAAAATCTTTGTATAATTATCTTTATGATGAAGACAATTGAATTTAACAATGACACTGTTATATTGTTTTGTGGTTGGAAACTTATCTAATTATCTTTATGCTTTTATGTATTTTTGTGTGTGCTTATTTTCTATGAATGTAAACCATAACTAAGACTACTATTTAAGAAACTTGGATACCGTAACTAAAATGCATGAAGTACTTTTATTTCATCACTGCTTCCAAAAACTCGAACAATTCAAACTTAGATATAGTCGTGTAACTAAGGGGGGACCTGCGCTACACTTTTTGAAAAAGTTTTTCAAGTTTTGCTACACAAATATTTTTGACAACATACTTCCATTGTTTTTTGTTTCATTCAAACTTCAGCTTCAACATAAAAGAAACATTTACTTTGCCGTGATTAGTCTTTACTAAAAATGAATTGGTTTCTGCTTTCATAAATAAGTGGAAAGCAACGTGTAATTAATTGGGGACCTGCGCTACACTTTTTGAACAAGTATTTTAATTGTTTGTTGGCATACCTTTTCCAAAACAAAGTTGTAATATTTCCAAATCATATTGATAAATAAACTCTCTATCTTTATTTAATGAAAGCATCTTGATTTTTGTTTGCTCAATAAATCATTAGCATTTGAAACTCATTGGATTTGGATCACAGACATTTCAAACTCTATACAATATCACATAAAATATTCATTTCAATATCAAGCATAATTTTTTAACTGATAGTCAACAATTGACGTTCAAGTAAACTACTAGTCAAAGAAGTATATATTTTTACTTGTGTTTGCTATATTTAGACTATGAACACACTGTTGTCTCAAATTTGTAAACCTTTTAATTATGTGTAGTTTCTAAAATTTAATAAAATTTCAACGGTGTAATCATTAATTAATATGAAGGAATTGCAAAGATACTATTTATTTAAACACAATTGATCTTTACTGTGTAACACTCCACCAAACCCACCAAAAGTGTGGGGATTTTGTTGTTGCTAATGCAACGAGATGTAGCCAACCAAGCATTTCAAAGGGACTATGACTATCTAAGTATTCAATTTGTGAAGGGGAAAACAACAACACAAATAATATTCCAGAGAATGCAGGGGATATAATTTCCCCTAACTTGCAAGAATCTATGAGGAGCAATAATCAAAGAGCAGCAATAATAAATCACCACAATCACAAATAAAGGCAGCAAGATTTTTAACGTGGAAAACCCTCAAATCAAGAATAAAAACCACGAGTCATTCAGACCAAAGAAATAGCTCCACTATGATCAACAAGAGTAAAAAAGAGTCTCAATTAATAGCACAAATTAGTGCCAACACCCAACCAAATAGAAAAGCAACAAACCTTTCAAATAGAGAAGAACAAGAGAAGAAAAACTTGTAAAATCACTGCTACAATGCGAAATTAATATCTCCCAACTCAGGCCTCGTATCAATGATCTAACTGATTAGAATGAAGAGCAATGTGTTCTGAACCTGCTGTAAAGGTTTCAACCCGATCCAACGGTGAACGAATCGACAGTGTCGAGTTTACGGTGGCAGCTCTGTGAAAAATGTGAACAGATTTTTCTCTCTATCTCTCCCTCTATGTGTTAGGGTTTTCAATGTATTTTGACTCTATTGATTTGCCTCTCTATTTATTTTGCAGTCCCCTCTCCACTAGGTTAAGTGAGACATGAGCTTCTCAAGTTTTGGGCCTTTTCTCCACATAGGAAGGGAGCCCAATACCTAACAAATTTCGCCTTCACAACTATGTCGAGATACTTGCCAAACCGGCGATCTCACAACAAACTTCAAACTTCTCTCTTGGCAACACTTCAGTCATCATATCAGCACCATTATCATCTATATGAACTTTTTCTAACGCCAACAACTTAGCATCCAAAGCATCACGTGTCCAATGATACCTCACATCAATATGTTTGGATCTAGAATGGAAAGTTGGATATTTACCAAGATGGAAAACACTCTGGCTATCAATGAGCAATGAATAGTTATCTTGCCTAAAACCAAGCTCCTGAAAGAATTTCTTCAATCATAGCAACTCCTTGCATGCTTTAGTGATGACAATGAACTCCGCCTTTGTAGTATACAATGCTACACACCTTTGTAGTCTTGATTCCCAAGCCACAGCTCCCCCTACAAAATTAATCAAATAGCCTGAGGTGGACTTCCTGGAATCAATGTCTGCAGCCATATCTGAATTTGAGTATCCCACCAAATTAGGCTTATCACCTACAAAACAAAGCTTCATATCAACAGTACCATGAATATATCTCAAAATCCACTTCACAACATTTCAATGCTCTCTACCTGGGTTTGACAAAAATTGACTGATTGTACGAACAACATGTGCAAGATCTGGTCTTGTGCACACCATTGCATACATCAAATTGCCCACCACAGACGCATAAGGAACTCTACTCATATATGCCTTCTTAGCTTCATTTGAAGGACTATATTTAACACCCAGTTTAAAATGAGTAGCAAGAGGAGTGCTTACGACTTTCGCATTTTCCATCTGAAATCTCTACAACACCCTTTTATGACAGCTAAAGCTTCCTTTCTTTTCTTTCTCGAATGATTCTTATTCCAAGAATCTATTTAACAGCTCCTAAGTCCTTCATAGCAAATGACTCGCCCAATTGCTTCTTCAACCTGTTAATTTTGGAAATTTCTCTCCCAACAATAAGCATGTCATGAACATATAATAACAGGATAATAAAGTCATCATTAGAAAAACTTTTAACAAAGACACAATGATAAAAGTAGTCTTCTTGTAGCCTTGCTGACACATAAAAGACTCAAACTTCTTATACCACTGCCTTGGAGCCTGCTTCAAACCATATAGACTATTCCTTAGCCTAGACACATAATCTTCCTTGCCTTCAACAAGAAAACCACTAGGTTGCTTCATGTATATCTTTTCCTCCAAATTACCATGAAGGAAAGTTGTCTTAAGATCCATATGCTCAACCTCTAAATCAAGAGTAGTAGCTAAAATTAGCACAGTTCTAATGCATGACATTTTCACCACAAGTGAGAAAATCTCATTGAAATCAACACCCTTTTTTTGTCTGAAACCTTTCACCACCAATCTAGCCTTGTACTTTGGAAATGTAGAATTAGCATCTTGTTTCATCTTGAAGATCCACCCGTTTTCTAACCATAAGTGTGATTATCATGCAAAGATTTCATTTCATCTTGCATTCCATCCAACCACTTTTGTTTTTCTTCACTCTCCAAAGCCTCTTTAAAACACTTAGGTTCTCCATTGTCAGTTAAGGTTATGTACTCATCACAAGAATACCTTATAGAAGGTTGTTTTTATCTATTAGACGTCCTGAGTTGGACTTGAGGTGGTTCAGGTATATCACCAAGATCATCATCATGTTCATCTTGAGCATCATCAATTGGAACCTCTATTCCACTTCCAACCTGTTGATCATCAACATCACCATGTTGCTCATCATCTTGAGCTTCCGTTTCAACATTCTCTAGATTGTGAGCGGGAAACCTCATCGGATTACCATAAGTGAGATTACTATCTTTCTCTGGTGTGGTCTTCTCCACCTTATCAATGTCTTCAATGGTATGGTCTTCCATGAATTGTATATCACGACTTCTAACAAGCTTCTTCTCAACAAGATCATAAAACATGTAGCCAAATTCATCTTCACCATACCCAATAAAGAGACATTGCCTTGTCTTCGCATCCAACTTGGATCTTTCATCCCTTGGAATATGAAAAAATGCCTTGCAACCGAAGACATGCAAATGATCATAACTTACATTCTTGCCAAACCAAATTTTATTTGGCACTTCACTGTCCAGAATCACAGTAGGAGTGAGATTGATAACGTGCATCGCCGTGTATAATGCCTCACCCCAAAAATGCTTGGGTAATTTAGCATTTGAGAGCATACATCTCACCTTCTTAAGTAATGTCCTATTCATCCTCTCAACTAAACCATTCAATTGAGGAGTTTTAGGAGGAGTCTTCTCATGTGCAACACCATGCTGTTTGCAATAAGCATCGAAGGGTCCACAATACTCACCACCATTGTCATAATAGATACATTTTAGCTTCTTCCTTGATTGCCTCTTAACCAAGTCATGAAATTCCTTGAACTTATCAAGTACTTGATCCTTTCGCTTAAGTGCATAAACCCATAGCTTCTTGGAACAATCATCAATAAAGGTAACAAAGTAAAGTGCACCACTAAATGACTTTACCTTCAATGGGCCACAAACATCAGAATGCACCAATTGTAACAACTCTGACTTCCTTGAGGTAGGATACTTCTTGAAGGACACTCTGGTTTGCTTGTCATCCATGCAATGAGAACATCTCTCCAATTCTACACTTTTTAGCCCTTGAAGAACATCCTTTTTAGCTAAACAATTCAGCCCTTTTTCACTTATATGATTAAGCCTCCGGTGCCACAAAGATGCCTCCATATCCATGGCATTCACAGTGTCTTTAGCAACCAAAGCTTTTGTCCAATATAGTTTGGCTGATTTTTCTCCTCTAGCCCTAACCAAGTTACCTTTGGTGAGTTTCCACTTTCCAGAACCAAAGTGACTATCATAACCACCATTACCAAGCATCTGCACAAAGATTAAATTAAACGGACATCCGGAGCATGTTTGACTCTTTTAAGCAACAAATGCACTCCTATGTTGGTTTACAGACAAACATCACCAACACCAATCACTTTAGACTCACCATTATTACCCATCTTCAACACTCCAAAATCACCAGAAGCGTAAGATGTGAGGAACTCCTTCCTAGGTATAACAAGTGTAGCACCACTATCAATAATCCACATGCTCTCATCAGATACAAGATTAACGGACTCAAAGTCACGAAGAAGAACAAGATTACCACATGTAGTAGTAGCGACACGATCATTCTTTTTCTACTTGCCTTTCTTGTCTGCATTGTCCTTTTTCCACTTAAAATAGTATTTCTGAATGTGCCCTATTTTATTACAATAATGGCACTATATATTCTTGTATCTTGACTTGTACTTGCTCCTGCTTTTCTCTCTATCCCCTAATTTCTGTAACAAGCATATCATATTGAGATGAAAAACCATGTGCCTTCCTTCTCATCTCTTCATTAAGAGTACCGCTCTTTGCCATCTGTAAAGAAACAATGCCATTCGGTGCAGAGTTTGTAATTGAAACCCGAAATATTTCCCAAGACTTTGGTAGAGTATTCAATAGCCATAGTCCCAAGACTTCATCATGAAAGTTTATACCCATTCCTGATACTTGATCTAGGACCCCTAGGAACTCATTTAAATGATCAGAAATAGGAGAATTCTCCCTGTACCTCAAATTCATCAAGCAATTCAACAAATATAGTTTATTATTGCTCGACTTAGAAGCATACAAAGACTCAATCTTCTCCCACAAAGGTCTAGCACGTGTCTCATTAGAAATGTGATTATAAACATTATCTTCAACATATTGCCGAATAAAACCACGTACCTGTTGGTGCTCAAAGTCATATTCTTCATTAGACATAAAATCTCGCTTTTGTGTAACAAATATGGGACGATACAACTTCTTCATAAAAAACAAGTCTTTTATCTTGACCTTCCACAAGTGATAATTTGAACCATTCAATGCAACCATCTTTGCATTTGCCTCCATCATTCAAGCAAGTAAATATAACTGAACCAAGAGCTCTGATGCCACTCTGATGGTGAAAACAACAACATAAACAATATACGAGAGAATGCAGTGGATATAATTTGCCATAACTTTCAAGAATATATGAGGAGCAATAATCAAAGAGCAGCAACAATAAACCACCACAATCACAAATAAAGGCACCAAGATTTTTAACGTGGAAAACCCTTCAAATCAAGGATAAAAAGCACAAGTCGTTCAGACCAAAGAAATAGCTACACTATGATCAACAAAAGTACAAAAGAGTCTCAATCAATAGCATAAATTAATGCCAATACCCAACCAAATAGCAAAGCAACAAAGCTTTCAAATAGAGAAGAACAAGAGAAGAAAAACCTATAAAATCATTGCTGCAGTGCGAAATTAATATCTCCCAACTTAGACCTCGTATCAACGATCCGACTTAGAATGGAGAATAATGTGTTCCGAACCTGCTGTAAAAGTTTAAGCCCGATCCAATGGTAAACGAATCTGTAGTGTCGATTTTAGGGTGGCAGCTCTATAAAAAATGTGAACATATTTTTCTCTCTATCTCTCCCTCTATGTGTTAGGATTTTCAGTGTATTCTGACTCTATTGTTTTGCTTCTCTATTTATTTTGCAGCCCCCTCTCTCCATTAGGTTAAGTGAGACATTGGTTTCTCAAGTTTTGGGACTTTTCTCTACTTAGGAAGGGAGCCCAATACCCAATAATTTGTTAGAAAAAAATGTAGTAAGTAATTGTAATTCTATGCATTTTCATTTATTGCGTCTTCCTATGTATTAATCTTTTTTGCATGACTCCTCCAGAAAGCTAAAAGATTTCATTATTCTCCTCAAGCAAGCTCTCTAATCTGACATTTTGCATAACTCTTCTTGATATTATTGACCATGTTGTTATAACTACACCTTATCTCTTACAAATAAAGAGACATTAAATTTTTTTATCTTGAGACTTTTTAAGAAAAAAAAAACAAAGAACGGGCAATATATATTTTTTAATCCTTTAAATAGGATATACTTTTAACTGACACATACTTTATAAAATTAGAATATAAAGAACAAATATATTAATAAGTCATAATATAAAGTTTATAAATTGTTAATATTTGTAGAAAACTCGTCTATTTAACTAATTAGTTTTAAAAAAAAGTTTTGATTTAACCCTTATTTAGGGTAAGTTTACGCAAACTTAATTTGAGCTTAATTTTACTTTAAAGCAAAACTTGAGCCTACCATACAATTATTTGTTCTCATCACATGCTTTAATATAGGCTTTTTACGTTCATCTATAAAACTTTAGATTGAGTAATTCGAAAAGCTTGGGATTGAATGATCTAAAAGTTAAAATATTATATTTGTATTTTGGATTCTACAACTTCAAAATGCATTTCGAATCCAAAATGTGATATAAGAAGGACAGAAGGATGTTGGATGTGGAATGTTAAGCACCTTCTAGTGGTATTGTTAATTAATCAGTGAAAATATAAAACATGCAAATATAATAATAAAACCTTATTTCAAAAGCAAATCCAGGATAGCACAAAACATTTATCGTATTCACGTCTAATTAAGATTCTTGTTATAATTCCAAAAACCTTGATAAGAATTCTTATAACATAATCCAGAGTAAAAAAGTTAAATCAACATACAAAACAACAGAAAACTTTGGTTTAAAATTGACAGGTAATTAAGTACCTTAGGTTGTGAATATGTAAGGAATAGTAAGAATTATATGATTCTTTTATTGTTCAATTCATTTTTTCTGGAATTTTCTGAATCAATTTTAAATTTTGACTAGAGTTGTGAACCCATCTTATAAAAGAGACCGTGACTTAGACGTGGTAAAAGTTGGTCTGCCACTAAATGTTTTAAATACATCCTTAGAATAATTGTAGTATTATTGGAGCCTTTAAGTCATGAACGTGATTGCTTTTGTTCTAATTTTTCTTTTCTTCGGTCTGTTTCTCATCCTGTACATTTTCTGCAAAAAGATGTTTTGGAATAAGGTAATAGTGCAAGTCAAGAAATTGTAATAAGAAAATCAGAGTGAAGCAAGGGTTGGAAGTTGGAATGTATTGAGCAAAAGCTTTTAGAAAAGTATGGGGTGGTTCGTGTTTGTTGTTCTGAGTTTGTTGGTTTCTGATTTTCCTTCATGCACGTCTTCATTGGTGCCATTATGCAACCATGATGAAGCCTCTGCCTTGCTTGGCTTCAAGACCTCCTTCAACAGCTGGTGTGGAGATGATGGCTCTTATCCAAAGACAGAATCTTGGAAAAATGGTTCTCATTGCTGTTTGTGGGATGGAGTGAGTTGTGAAACTAACTCAGGGCACGTCATTGGCTTAGACCTCAGCAGCAGTTGCCTTCAAGGTCCATTTCATCCCAACAACACTCTCTTCAAACTCTCTCACCTTCAAAAACTCAACCTTGCTCTCAATAACTTTTCCTCTTCTCCAATGCCTTCTGGGTTTGGTCATCTTCTAGCTCTTACTCATCTCAACCTATCTAACGTTGCATTTAGTGGTGTCATTCCTTCCAAAATATCTCATCTCTCAAAATTAGTTTCACTTGACCTCTCACTGTCCCAAGGTTGGATGAGGATTCAACCAGCATCTCTGGAAAAATTAATTGTAAATGCAACTCATTTAAGGGAGCTCACTCTTGATGGCCTAGATATGTCTTTGATTAAACCCCGTTCTCTGTCTTTGTTGCTCAATTTTTCATCCTCCTTGGTCTCTCTTGGACTTTCAAATACCATCTTGCAAGGGAAGTTACCAAATAACATATTCTATTTACCCAATCTTCAACAACTTAGTTTGTCTTGGAATTTGAATCTGGAAGGTGAGCTTTCCCAGCTGAATCCGAGAAGTCCTCTTAGACTCTTGGATCTCGGTGGTAATGCTTTTTCAGGACATATTCAGTTTTTATCTAATCTCACGCAACTAAAACACTTGGACCTTCGTCAAAACAAATTCAGTGGTGAGATTCCATTATCACTTTCAAATCTTCAACATCTCACTCACATTGATCTTTCATATAATAATTTCACAGGACCCATTCCTCAATGCATGGACAGCATCTCACAATTAAACTATCTGTACCTTCGTACGAATAACTTCAGTGGTGAGATTCCATCATCTCTTTTCGACCTTCAGCATCTTATTTACTTAGATCTTTCATATAATAATTTTGATGGTGAGATCCCCAATTTGTTTAGCAAGCTAAGCAAATTAGAAGGTTTAGATGTTACTCGAAACAACCTAGTGGGCCGATTGCCATCATCGTTGTTTGAGCTCACTCAGCTTAGTGGTTTATGTCTTTCGAAGAATAAACTGGTTGGAGAAATACCTGATAAAACCAGTGGACTTTCTAATTTAGAACTTATGGATTTGTCTGATAATTCGTTGAACGGAACAATTCCGCATTGGTGTTTTTCTTTGTCATCGTTACTTAACTTACGCCTTTGTGGGAACCAGCTTACTGGCCCAATTGGCGAATTCTCTGCCTTTTCATTGTATGATTGTGACCTTTCTTATAACAAGCTACAAGGTGATATCCCTGAGTCAATATTTCTTCACCAAAATCTCTCTTACTTGATACTATCATCAAATAACCTGAGTGGCGTCCTAGATTTTCATAAGTTTTCAAATCTTCAAAGGCTAAAGGCTCTTGATCTTTCTGACAACAATTTTCAGTCTCTTGGTTTTACTGGTGGCAATGTTAAAAGTTTTCCAATATCCCTTGACCCATTCAATCTTGTTGAATTAGATCTTTCTATGAACCAAATTCATGGAAGGATTCCAGAAGGATTTAATCATTTGGCAGATACTTTGGGTTATTTGGATCTTTCTCATAACTTTCTAACATCGGTTGGGAACCTCTCAATCTCGTGGAAGAATATTGGTTACATTGACCTACGCTTCAATATGTTGGAAGGAGATATTCCTGTTCCTCCATCTACCGCTAAATTCTTTTCTATCTCACACAATAAAGTGACCGGAGACATCTCTTCATCTCTTTGCAACGCAAGCTCCCTTATGATACTCGACTTGTCTCACAACAACTTGACAGGCAAAATCCCACAATGCGTTGGAAACTTGAGTAAACTTTTAGTTTTGGATCTGCAAAAGAACAACCTTCGAGGGATCATACCCAAGAGCTATCTTGAGATAGAAACATTGGAAACTATGAATTTTAATGGCAATCACTTGGAGGGACCATTACCTCGGCCTGTGATAAAATGCAAACGACTAAGAGTTCTGAACCTTGGAGAGAATGACATACAAGATACATTTCCAAGTTGGTTAGACTCACTTCAAGAGCTGCGAATCCTTGTTTTACGTGCTAATAGGTTCAATGGTACCGTCAATTGTTTCCAATCCAAGAACGATACATTTTCCAAGCTGACGGTTTTTGACATCTCCAACAATAATTTTCGTGGCAACTTGCCAATAGCTTTCATAAAAAATTTCAAGGGAATGATGATCAATGTCCATAGTGTTTTGCAGTATATACGTCCTACTGAGTCTACATACAATGATTCAATTGAAGTCACAATGAAAGGCAACAACTTTGAGCTAGAGAGGATCTTAACTACTTTCACAGTTGTTGATTTAGCGAATAACAATTTTGAGGGAGAGATTCCAACAATCATTGGAGATTTGAAGTCATTAATAGGCCTTAACCTTTCTAATAACAGACTCAG
>Ga0214545_1004242_pt1 | contig 26932 bp, 16 predicted proteins | sample CNSS4metaG_FD_160064 | JGI IMG/M metagenome (GOLD analysis project Ga0214545, IMG submission 160064) | Root nodule microbial communities from cowpea collected in UCLA plant growth center, Los Angeles, California, USA - CNSS4 | ecosystem: Host-associated > Plants > Roots > Nodule | place: USA... | reverse complement strand
ATATATATATATATATATACTCTTAGCCATAGATTTAATTAATTAGATTACTTTAATATTTTAGTTAATAATATAATGACTCTAACAGATATCTTATCAGGTCATTATTAAATTGTCCATAACTATTTAGTTTCATGCTTCAAATGTTGGGTGTATTAAAGATCTCGTATCGAAAATTTTTTACATCATGACAAATAAAATAAATGTCTATAGATGTTAGATTTATGTTGAAACGGTGCAAGATTGTTCAGTTTGATTATATTACATTTTGGAGTGTGTTTTGTTTTTCTTTTGCATAATTTCTATTCTAGTTTATTTTTCATAAAAATAGATGCTTAATAAAACGAAAATATAAAAAGGACTAAACATTCTTCTATATTTAATCCTTAAAAGTAAAATTATAGTGGCTGATCTTAGTTGCAACGGAGAAAGCCCCAAATTATATATAATTTGTATATAAGTAAAATTATTATTTTTAATTTTAGTATATTTGGTCCCAAAAAAAAAAAAAAATATATATATATATATATATATATATATATATATTCTATGTGATAAGATTGAATGAGTCATGTAAACTGTTAATAAAGGTTTATGTAAAGACTACCAAACAGTTGACAGCAGCAATGTGTACTCTAGAATTGAACTGTAAACCTGTTCAATATTCTAGTAGAGTCTGCAGACAAGAATTTGCATTTGCATCTGAACAAATATGTAAACTTTTATGGACTAAGACTTTAGCTTAAATCTCTAATACATGTTACACACAAGGGAAAATTCAGAAATTTAATCTATTTGCTATTTATTTTTGCTAAAATTAAGTTTGTTAAAACATAGAAATACTTGTAAATTTCTGTAAATATAAAATCAAATTAAAAAAATAAGGAAACTATAGATTAAATATATAAACAACTATATGTGTCAAATGGAGGCACCGAACTAAGTGTCCCAAGGGAGCCATACGGTGGGAAAATGGCACCATCCGACCTTGTATTGCACGATGTAATGACCATCGTTGAAAGCATAGCTGGTTCGAACGACATGGTACCCTCCATGTATATAATTTCTCCATGCATTCCTTCTCTGAACTATAATTTTCGTTTATCTCCATCAAATGTTACAACTCCCTATTTGTTTGAGTCGGGAGAGGGAATCATAGTTAGGTTTTTGAATGTTATCCGAAAAATAAAACCAGCACAATTTGAGAATGAATCGTTGTTCAAATTGACTCATCAAAAATAATATTCCATAAATCCAAAGCATAAATGTGGTATAGATTTACCGGCAGAAAGAGTTGTATAAGCGAAATTAGGGGTAGAAAAAATCATAGGAAGAGACAATCTGCGGCAACCACGCCGGCAGAGCCATTGAAAGCTATATTCGTTCATATTAGATGACTGAACCCTGTATCAAAAGGATGGAGGACAGAACCCTGTATCCCAATTGATGCTCCTCGTGAATAGTTTTGAAGCATGATATTTACTGATCCAATTTTTTTATAAACTAAAATTAATTATATAACATAAAATGGTTATAAAGATTTTATTGCGGTTATATAAAATTAACAGAAACACATTTTAGCTGTTTATTCAACCGTCAACAAATAATGGCCGGTAAAAATTGTATATATATAAACATAAAACTTTAACACTTTAAGATATTTATTAAGATTTATCATCACGTCATATTATAATTATATTTGATAGAAAAACATATCTATATCTTTTTTTTATTAGAGCTATATATATTTGAAAATTCTTTCGTAAATAATTTACATTAAACGATGAATGCATATATTATAAAATTATATGCATATTATATATCATCTACTAGTGGATATATATAGTTATATGTTTGGATGCTATATAATTTAAATAATTATCTTATTTCTAAATTTACTATTACAATTTCATAATTGTTTTTTGAAATATCATTTTATGAAGTATTATCATTATTTTTAATATTAATTTGATATGTTAATTTTAATCATGGTTGAGCTATTGAATATTGAATCAATGTTTTAATTAATTAAATGACTAATTTAGTTTTAAAATTTTGGTTAACCCAATAAGACGCTTGGATTAATATAAACATAATGAAAAATTTGGATAATAAAAATTAAATTGAAATGATTAATTATTTTAAAAAAAATTGCAAAACACAAACTAAAAATCATTATTTATACAATGAAAACAAAATTAATTAAAAACAAAATATTTAATTACAAATGCATTCATGTCATGATTTAAAATGAAAAAAATTATTAATTTTTTTAATTGTTGCATTAAGACGAGATTTAATTATGTTTTAAGTCATGATATACTTAAAAATTTTCAATTTGTTTTCTGATAAATTTGGATATTTATTAAGTATTCAATAAATTATTTTTTTATTTGATTGTTAATTTTTTGATTAATGAGTGATACAGTGATGTGACTAGGTATGTCAAGGGGACGGGTAGGGTACGGGTAGTAGCTCCCCCGTACCCTACCCGCTGGATAAATATTCGTCCCGTACCCGTACCCATATCTGTCGGGTATCCGTTATGCGGGTACTCATTTATTTTTTTCATACCCGTGGATATCCACGGGTACCCGCGAATATTTACAAAATTATTTAAAAAATAAATATTTAATCATAAATTCAAATAAAATAAAATAAAATACATCACTGTCATAAATTTTAAATAAATTTCAAACTAACTCAAGTCCATAGAAGTTCAAATAATTGTAAAAATAAATATAAAATGACGTTCAACACAATGGAAATTCTTTAATTAGTGTTTTTATCAACAAGCCCACTCTTTCAGATTGATTCTTGAAACATAATCAAATAATAAACTTCAACTGTCATGTGCCAATTATTCTTATTTTGATTCCATCATTTGACAACAAGCATACCATAAACGTCACTATCTATATATGGTTTGATGTATATTCCCAATATCAAAGAAGGGAAAGAGAAAAATGTCAAGGGATGTACTGGGGAGAAGACAGCGTACCAATACTTGAAGTTGAAAGAATGAAGACAAAAGACAGAAGACAAGATGTGCAACTTATAAAAAATCAGGACAAAATGTTTTTTACTAATATATATATATATATATATATTATAAAAAAATAAGAAAAAATGTTTTTTACTAATATATATATATATAAGGGTATTTTTGTGAATTAAAGTTTAGCGGGTACGGGTATCCACGGGTACGGATATCCACGGGTACGGATACTATGATACTCGTACCCGCCCCGTTAACATGCACGTATCAAAAGTACCCGTACCCACGGGTAGCGGGTATCCATTTTTAATATTCATTTCCTACCCATTACAGGTTTTATCCGCAGATACCCACGGGTATGGATATTTTTGACATCCGTAGATGTAACTATTAAATAAGTGACCTATTTATTATCCTATCATATTACGTAATTAAGTTGTTGCTATATGTTATTTTATTATTTATAATTCATAATTTATAACTCATAATTCATAATTCATAATTTACAATTTGTAATTTCATAATTTTATAGTTAAATAGTTACATTAATTTTATATTTTTATAATTTCAAAGTGATTATAAAATCATATTTTTATAAAATATAAATTTAAGATATAATTTCAAATTTTATTCAAATAATAAAATTTTAATTTTATAATAATATTTTGAATTAAAATAATAAAATTAGAATTATCCAATGATCACTGTTTTAAAAATTGTTACTTTTCAAAAGTATTATTTAGAAAATTAAACATAATAATTAAAATTATAAATTTCAAAATAAAATAATATAAATTATAAAAATATTAAATATATTAAATATATAACTATAAAATTATGAGATATAAAATTAAAAAATTAAAAAATTTACAATTTGATAATTTTGTATTTTCATAATTTCATCATTTTATAATTTAGTATCTAATTTTATAATTTTATAATTTTATATTTTATAATTTCATAATTATAAAATTGAATATTTTATAATTTTTAAAATTTATATTTTTAAAATTTTCGTTTTATAATTTTGCCTTCATGATTTTACATTACATATTTTATATTTTTGGAATTTTGTATTTTTTTTAATCTTATAACTTTAATTAAATTTAAAAATAATTTTTTTTAATATTGGGAAAATATTTTGTCATCACGTTCTTATTGTGGGTAGAGATGACAACAAGAGGAACGAGGTAAGAATGGTTTCGCTTAGAGCTATCAAAATGGGTTGGAATCCGCGAGCCAGTCTTGCTCACCACGAGTTGGGGTCGGATTGGGTTAAAATTTTTTTACAAATTTCAATAGGGTTGATTTTTGACCCGGCTCATCCGGGTTGAACCCGTGGTGAGCCATGTTGGCTCACCAACTCGCAGATAAAATGGTCACACAAGTGTTTTTTATTAAGTTGGGCTTTACATTTGACTCATGTTAGGTTATTTTTTGGCTTAAATATACATTTGGTCCCTATTTTTGTAAAAATTATTCAATTTGGTCCCTATTTTCGTTATTTGTTCAATTTGGTCCTCATTTTTGTAAAATCACATTCAATCGAGTCCTTTTGGCAAATGGTGTTAAAATGTTAACGGAACAGTGACATGGTGGAACTGTTTGGGTTACGTGTCAAATTTTTGGCAGTGACATTGGCATAGTGAAATTTTATGGTCGTTGTAGGTTTAAAAGTTAGTGAAATTGATTTGGGGAAAAAATTAGGGTTTCAAGCAAAATTGTGGCTAGCAAGAAACTTGTGTACAATCCAGTTGGTGATTTGGAATTCCTGTTTGAGAAGTATGTCTCGCCACCACAAACGAAAAGCCAGAACAGAAATCAACTAAAAAAGTACAACTTTTTAAACACTAACCTGAACCTAGTTGACGCTCCAATCTCGAATGACAACCTCCAAGCGCAATCTCCAAGCTTCAATCGCAAATCACTCTCCAAGCGCAATTTCCCCTCTTCGCGAACCCTAATTGATGAACAAGAACCTCCACCACCCAAGAACCCTAATTTTCCCCTTTCTCACCAACCCTAATTTTTCCCTATCTCTCGACCACTCCAATACTCAATTTCAGTTTTTCACTCAAGGATAACTCTCGCTGCAGTAAACCCTCAATTCAAACTTTTTAATTTTTTTTTTCACTTAACCATGTTTTATCTTTTTACGTAATTCAAACTTTTTTCCCCAATTTCTTTTTAACTAAACATTGTGCCAACGTGTGCCATCATATATTCAAAAATTTGACACGTAACCCAAACAGTTCCACCGTGTCACTGTGCCGTTAATAATTTTAACACTGTTTGCCAAAAGGATTCGATTGAATGCGATTTTACAAAAATGAGGACCAAATTGAACAAACAACGAAAATAGGGACCAAATTGAATAATTTTGACAAAAATAGGGACCAAATGTATATTTAAGCCTTGTTTTTTTTAACCAACACATAAATAATTTGTATTTTTTTATATTTTGGTTTGTATTTGGATTGTATTAAAGTTTATTTAGATTTTAATTAGAATTATAATTTAGTTTTGACTGAAAAATAAATAAAAAAATTATATTTTTTTAATTAAGTGAACCCGTGAGCCAACCCGTTTAATCCATCAACCCGTAGTGGGTCGGGCCGGGTTCGAATTTTTTGGCTCGCTAAAAAGTGAGCCAGGTTGGGTTGGCTCACTAAATCATCAACATCAACCCGTGGTGGATTGAGCCGGGTCGGGTCGGGTTACCCGTTTTGACAGCTCTAGTTTCGCTATCCTATATCCATTTCCATAGAAAAAAAATTAATCATCATCTCAATGTTCAAATTTAACGGGTATCAAATTTTTGTCTCATCCACATCCCCACCGGGTAATGGGTATATTCTCGTACTCATATTTGTACCTTTTTTCTTACTGTTCTTCCATATTAATTAACTAATTTTTATAAAATAAAAAAAATTACGGAAAAGGAAACATAATGTTATCAAATATTCAATATTCAACATTAAGAGGATGATTGTTTGTTTCTTCGATATTAAATATTTAAAAATGTGACAAAATTACAATATAATTGATAATGAGTTAGAAAATTAAAAATAAATATATAAAATATCTCAAAATAGTATTCTACATGATTAAAATAAACAACAAATAAAAATATTACAAAATTATCAAATGTGTGTCTTAGAAACAATTTGAGAGATTATTGAATGAAATCGCACAAAGAAAAACAAATATATGATTAAGGGTATGATAAGATGAGAAGTACCTTAAAGATCTAAGGAAAATTTCCAAATATATACATAGTCAATGGTTGACAAATAATAGAAAATTGTTTTAGGGAACAAAAAATGTTATTCAAATGAAACAAAAATTAATAATAATGGAGTAGAGAATTTTTTTTTTAATATTACCTAATAAATGAAATGTTTATGCTATTAAACACTTAATAAATTGAGGGTGTTAAACATTCTCATGTGAAAAGAAAAAAATATAATAAATATAAATATTAAAAAAAAATTAAAATATCATATGCGAGACATAAAAAATATGTAATTCACATACATCATTTGAACATAAGAACATAATTACATTAATGTTATGGTAAGATGAAAAATATATTGGAGATACAAATGAATTTTATGACAAACCAATTAGAAGAAATAAAAAAATATTAAATGTATAGTAATACATACAAGATTACTTAATTAATTGTGAATGTTTGAATAATTTAAACGGGAACGAGTATTGTGACAGATATGGGTATTATGACAGGTATGAGAACCGGGACGAGGACAGATATGCACATCCTCATACTCATCCTCATACCAAATTGAAGAAGTTGAAGATTCTTCATACCCATATCCATACCCATTCAATATAGAGATATCCTGTCAAAATGGGAACGTGTTCGGACAATACCGGGGGGACGAGTTTATTTGTCATCCCTAGTTGCGAGTTGTACAATTGTCCCGTGGCAGAGGCTAGGTGAGCCAAGTCACAATTCAGTAGTGGTATTCTTAGTAGAATAATTGCTGAGAAAGATTCTTACGAGTGACATCAATTGTCCTTTGTCCTATATGACATAGGTCAAGTGACCTGGATCACAATTAAATTGTTAACGGTAAAGATTCAATTAAAAAATTTTAAAATTTGAAGAACTCACACTATAAGAAAAACCATTATTACCGACGGTCAAAATCTGTCGGTAATGGCCAAAATCCGTCGCTAAATCAACATTACCGAGGGATCATCGACGGTCAAAAATTCGTCAGTAAAATGCTTGTATGTAAAATTTTACCGACGGAAATCATGTTCCGTCGGTAATTACCAACGGAAAAATCCATCGATAAATCTGTCGGTAATTATCGACAAAAAAATCCGTCGATAAATCTGTCGGTAATTACCGACGGAAAATTCTGTCGATAATTACCAAAAATCCGTCAGTAAATTTGTTACACTATTCATTTTCTTCCTCTCCCTCTTTCAATTTTTTTTTCGTGGTCGCCGTCAATGTCGCCGTCGTCGTCGCCGTCGCCATCGCAGTCGCCACTGCCACCATCGTCGCCGCCACCGTCGCCGCCGCCGCCGCCGTCGTCTTCTTCTTCCTCTTTCTTCTCCTTCATCTTCTCCTTCATCTTCTCCTTCTTCCTCTTCTTCTTCTCCTTCTTCCTCTCTTCTTCTTCTTCTTCTCCTTCTTTTCTTCTCCTTCTTCTTCTCTTTCTCCTTCTTTTTATTCTTCTTCTCCTTCTTCTCTTCTTCTTCTTCTCTTCTTCTTCTTCTTCTTCTCCTTCTTTTTCTTCTTTTCTTCTTCTCCTCGTCTTCTTATAAGGTGAGATTTGGGCGGAAAAATTCTCGCTTCTTTTACCGACGGATAAATCCGTCGGTAATTTTGTCGATAAAAAAATATTCAATTATCGACGAATTTTGAGTTATGTAAGTATCGATGGATTTACCGACGAAAAAATTCGTCGGTAATTCAAATTTGGGCGAGAAATTTCCCGTTTCTTTTATCGACGAATTTTTCCGTCAGTAAATCCGTCGGTAATTCAAATTTGGGTGGAAAATTTCCCACTTTTTTTACCGACGAAAAAAATCTGTCAGTAGTTTTGTCGGTAAAAAAAATTTGAATTATCGACGGATTTTACCGACAGATTTTTTCTGTCTGTAAATGATTTTTTTTTACCGACGGTTTTTTTCGTCAGTAATTAAAATTTGAGAGTCTGTCGGTAAAATCCGTCGATAATTCAAATTTACCGACAAAAATATATCCGTTGGTAAAATTCCGTCGGTAATTTCAATTTTTTTTGTAGTGTCAATATACAACAAATATTTATTAGGAAAAAAAATTCAAATTTATCGAGACTCAAAAATAATTAAACATTAGTAACAAGTTACAACTTTATAATTTTTTATTAGTTGGTTGATTAAAATTTCATACACTAATTACATTCATAAATTAAACGATGTATATTATAGCTATGTATTTTATAAGACAACAGTGTTGTATTCTAATAGTTTACCTGATTTTTGTCATTAACTTTCATCATGCATATTAAGAGTTTTTTTTTAATTGACTAAACAATAATATAATACACGACACTTGAGTTTTATCGTTCATAATCTTATCTTATAAAAATAAAACTATTTGACGAAAATTGAATGAAATTATGACGTAGTTGCATGACTACATGGAACTGTGTATACAGCATTACTCTTATCGCAATTGGCCAACAATAATAGATGTGGCCCCAATGGAAGTGAAGTGTGACAGACGAACTTGCTTTAATGTTTTGTAGAAAACAATCACAATCTCTTCAACAGGTTAAGATATCACGTGGAAATTCTACATGTTTATGTATATCTTTGAACATACTCAAACTCCTTTGAGATGACAGAGGTATCGATGCTCTACATTGGTCCCACTAAATTTGGCAGCTCTTATTGACGAAGCTTCTTGTGAAGTTCTACAATGGCCCCTTAGATTCTGCCTCATTGAATGCATCCCACTGCAACCCAAAATGAAAATTAAAAACAAAAATGCTGGCGGTTGCGTTGCGCATGTACGATGTCTCAGGTGCAGACAAATTGGCTTCATTATTCAAAACAATGGTATATATGGTTGTTCATTTCTTGTGTTCTCCGCTTATACATTCTTAATCACCATGTCTCTCGAGTCCACAAGCCACCAAACTCCTGACTTGTATTGCAGTGAAGTAACTAGCGAAGTGATTGACTTGGAGGATTCTGATGAGGCTTTGAAGTTGAATTATGTTCTGTGGGGAGACTCCAACAGTGATGAAAGTTGTCTATTGAGCTTATTAGAATCCGAAAATGACCAATTACAGGAACAAACAAAGTCCCCACGACAGATTCCCAAAACATGGCTGATTAATGCTCGAGAAGAAGCCATAAATTGGATCCTAAAGGTGCATACATTGCTACTTAAACATTGCTTTACATTGCAACTAGTTTTTTTGATATTGATGTTTGTCTCAATTTGCAGGTGCATGCTTACTACAGTTTTAGACCTGAGACAGCTTATCTTTCTGTAAATTACCTCGATCGTTTCCTCTCGTCACACACCTTGAAGGTATAGTAATTTCTATTCAAATTGTTTGATTGATGAAATATAAATACAATGCTTGTTCTAACAAAGTGGCATACTTGTGCAGCATGATAAAGCATGGCCTCTGCAGCTGTTATCAGTTGCTTGTCTTTCACTAGCAGCTAAAATGGAAGAAACCAAAGTGCCGCTTCTTTTAGACCTACAAGTGATCGAGTCTAGGTTCCTCTTTAATCCCAAAACAGTTCAAAGGATGGAACTTTTGGTTATGGCCAGTCTCAAGTGGCGTTTGCGCCCTATAACACCTTTTGATTTTGTCCATCTTTTCATTGCGAAGCTTTCATGGTCTGCTTCCACATGGGGTGATTTAAGTTTCACTGTTTCTCGTGTCTCAGATGTTATTATCAGAACATGTCTAGGTAACAAACTTTTACCCTTTACCCGTTACCACTTTATTGCAATATCTTAATCGCTGCTGAATACTAAAGTTGGTAAACATTTCACCAGTCATGGATTTCTTGGTGTTTTCACCATCCACAATAGCAGCAGCTGCTCTGTTATGGGTAAACAATCAATGTGTAGAAGACACGAAATCAGATTGTTTCCACAAGAATATAAACATTGTAAGTGCCGCTGTAGTAAGACACGGAAGTGTGATAAACAATTGATAAATTATAATTTCGCATCTTTAATGTTTCTGTTGTTGATTTTGGATGTAGGAGATGGTGCAGAAATGTTACAAACTAATGAAGCAGAAACAGATAATTCTCCGATCAGAATTTTATTGGCCAAGGAGTATGCAATTATTGCCCCGAAGTCCCACCTGTGTGCTTGATCGTGCAGCTATGCAAGAAAGCTGCGATGATCACAAGCCCTGACTTCAAGCCTTGCCACATATGTCTCTAGCCAAGGAGGCCATAACATTGCTTTCAGATTTTCCACTTCTCATTCATTATGATTTCTTTGATTTGGTGTGAGTGTGATTGTGTGCGAGTCTTCCATGAGATTCATTTCATTGGGTGTGCATTTCAACAAGGTTCATCATGGAACATTCTGACTGTAAACCAGAGTAGTTATATTGAAAAATTCTAGATTTTTGAAAAGAAATACCAAGTATACCTTTCTTTGTTGTGTGAGCCATATTTTTGTCACAAGGGGTAAATGAAATTTCTCGTTTTTGTGATAAGTTCCCTCCCAAATTGCAGGGTTCTGAGTTAACTCAATCATAGCAAAACCTGCTGAGAAAAAATATAATTGAATACCAAATGATGTAATGTTCATCCAATCAAACAAAATAAATATAGTAAGAGAATTAAGTTACCTAATATACTGGATATAGCTATTAAAAAAAGTAGCAGGTAATCAGAAACTCTAAAATAAATCAAACGTGTTTAGTTTAATCCAAAACTTGTACGATTTACAATTTAGGATATTGATTCTTTGATTATAAGTTTTAGAGGTTTAGACAACACAATTTCTCCCACAACTCAGTTTTAGACCTTTGGTCGATTGATGCCACACAAACAGAATGGATTTCTCACTATTATCCACAGTCTCAGTTTGCAATTAATTTTTAATAAGATTAACAGAAGTGAAGGCACAAAAAGAGGTTTCCAGGAATTGAGATGGATTTCAACAGCTTCCGTTTCTAAGTAAAAATTTATCTTTTTATTCATTTATTTATATTTATACATAGATGATTCTTCCTTTTTTTTTTAGTGTTAATATCTATTTTTTAATTTTACTTTCTAAATAATTTTTTTTAAATTAACATAATTATTTTATTAATTTTAGTCTCTAAGTACACTTTTTTAAAATTTAACCGGTATTTTTAATTTGACCGTTTTCTAAAACTTAACATCTTTATTATAAAATTATCTAAAAAAAAATATTTACAATAAAAATATAAAAAATATTTATATTTAATTTTATAATTATAATAATATAAAATAATAATGATAATAATTTTATTATTTTTTATTGTAATAAAAAATTCAACATGGTAGCACATGTGTTTTGACTACTACATTCAATAACCATATAATCTTTTTTTTTTCCTCGTTTCTATCATAAAAGGGATATACTCATATTCCCCGTATTATTTTAAATATGAATTAAATATTTAAAAAAAATCAAAATCACAATAAATTAAATATGATAATGTCAATAATTCAATATTATATGATATACTTTTTTTTCTTTTCTTCAATATCAAGTATTAAACAAATTATAATTATGTAAATATCAAATTAGAATTTTAAATAATAATTAAATAAACGTCAAATAATTATATCAAATGTGATGGTTCTACCAAATTGAGGATTTTATGTCCTGAAATAGCATTCAACATTTGAACAAAATTTAAAAAAAAAATGTAATAAAGATTGTAATGTGAGGAAGAATGAAAAATTTGTCAACAAAATAAAGTTTTCCAAGTGAAATAGAAAACTAAGAGTTAAAGAAAAAAAAAACTAAACTTTTGATGCTAGTAAACTAAGGATTTATGCGATTAAATCTTTAAAATTGAGAATAAAACATTCTAATGCAAACAAAAAACATTAAATAACAAATAAAATATTAAAGAAAGTAAACATAATTAAATGTGTGTTATTGACTTAATTGACTCAATTTGATTCAATGAGATTGAGGTTTGTGTCTGCTGAAATGTAATACGTTATTTTGGAGTATAGAGCTGGTGGATGGAGTATTTAAACTGCACTTGACCTCAACTCCTAAATGATGTGAGACTTATTCGGATGAGACAACATATAAATTACAATAAATAGGTAGAAATTTTAATATGAATTTATAATTAATGTAGAAAGTGGGATTTTATATTATTATTTAGTGTAACTGTTATACATTGTGGTGTTTAAAATTATTCTTTTTTGAAATTTCCTATCAAATAAAAAACTATTTAGACAAACTTAGTATCTATATTTATTAGAAGTTAATTAACAACAATTATATCTTCCACAGCGTACAAAATGGTTTAAAATAAAAACCTAAAACACATTAAATGAAGGTGTAGGATAAGAGAGAGTTGAACTCAGTGTGCATGTGAGATTTAAATAGGTCTAAAACAAAGATAAAGGTCTTAAAGTGTATATATGGTTGAAATAGAAACCCTACAATAGTTGAGTGAAGAAATTGAAGATGAAGTGTTGATGGTAACAATAAGGAGAGGGAGAACAAATGATCGAAGAGGTTGAAACATTTTGCTGATATTAATTTAATAGATATATAACTGAAAATTTATAGACATATGCAGAAGAGAAGAGTTTAATTAAAAATACTAGTTTATTAAGAAAGAGAATCTAAAGACTTACAGGCACATTAATTAACTTATCTTAGTTAACGTGGAACTCCTGAGAAAATGCTAATTAGGTGGTTAACAATGAAGTTATTCTAAATTTGGTTCTATGTTAAACTTCAAGGGAGTTGCTTAAGCTTGAAGAAAGGGTTTTTATTTGATAGACCCAATTCAACAATATACTAAATAAGAGACCGACAAGTTTCGATTTTGTCATTATTCTTTGTTCATTTTTACTTCTGGGACAGCCAAAGGAAAATTCCATGGTTGTACCGAATATTTTGTTGTCTACCATACCAACACTACAGGAAACAAGCATAGTGGTAGTTTAAAGCCACTTTATTAAATGCGAGTAGCATGTGTATTGATTTTGTTAACCTGTGTGAAAATTTGTACGGATTGGAGAATTAAAACATCATCCACTGAGTTTGCTACGAATGGTAGACAACAGATTAAAACAAAAGGAGGAGCCATTATGTAAGTAAAACGGGAACATATGAACAAAGAAGATAAGAGGACAAGGTACACGCTCTCCTACAATCTTTAACTACATTTTACTTATTGCTCTTTTCAGTATGATTTTGCTAGTGTATAACACTGTTCGTATATATTAATCATGGTCATTGGTCGCGATGAATGATTTAAAAGACGAAGTTTCTCGTTCCCGCATAGAACCTCTTTCTCATCATCATGATTTACGACTCATAGCTCAACGTTACACTGGACCCATTCCTCTCGGTTAGTTTTAAACTGCAACACCTTCATACACCGTGTAAAAATTTCAGTTCCTTATCATAACATGTGGAGAAAAAACTCCCGAAACGCATAAAATGAATCCAAAAAGTACCAAAACAAAATTGAAGAAAAAGAAATATTTTTATAATTTTAATACAAATTCAACAAATAAAATAAAAACAACAACACAAATAAAAATAAAAACACACTAACCATAAATGAAAATAAAAATATTGGTGGTACATATTCGCAATATGAGATTCAAGAAATGAAGTCGATCAAAACCTTCAAAAAAAGAACTCTCCGATAGAAGAAAGTAAGATGAGACAAAAAATGAAATGAGTAGATGAGAAGTCATTTCAAGATAAAATAAAAAAATAGAAATTAATATTAATTATAAGAGAATAAAAATAACTAACCACTCTTTTTTTTCTAAAAAAATTAATTTTTTATTGAAAAATATTTTAACTCATCAAATATCATTTTTAATACCAATAAAAATTAACATACATTGATAATATATGTATATAAAGGTGTCAAAAAGGGTTATAACTCACTAATCAACCTTGTCCACCATGTTCGGGTCGGGTTAGGTTAAAAAAATTATAAATTTCGATACGAGTCAAAAATGAACTTGGTCCACTAAGAACCCGGCTCACCTAGATTAAACCCATGATGAATTAGGTTGGCTCACAAACTCACCCATAAATTTTAAATATTAAATTATATTAAAAAAATGAAAACTCTAAATGCTCTTCTTTATTTAATTCTCTCTCTAAACTAGTGTAATTGATCCATTTTTGGCGTAAAAAGAACGATACAACTTTATATAAATATTTAGAACAAATACAATTGTGTAAACGTGTAAAATAAAAATTCAATTCAAAAACTAAAATGACACACCAAAGTCACTTATCAACTTAATTTTACTTTTCTTTGACTTGTAGTGCCTTTTCTTTCAATTGAAGGTAGTTTTTGTGAACCTATAAACCTATAATATGTCTTAACTTTATTTAGATCTTAATCAAAATTATAATTTAGTTTTTTAGGATTGAAAAAAAAAATTGTAATTTCACTCAAAAACGAACTAGATTGAGTTGGCTCACGAGGTAGTCAACCCGTGTGAGTCGAATTGAGAGACTTGTTTTGAGAGCTATATATATCAATACTAAAAATATTGAGGCTTTTTTTCTCTTAAATATAATTTTATAATTAATTTAATATAAATATATTAATACTAAAAAACTATGTGACATTTTTTTCTCAAACATAATTTTATAATTAATTTAATAAAAAAATATTACTACTAAATATTTTTTTAAACCTTTTACCATTGAAGGCCTAATACAAATGTTTTACGTGTTTCATCCTTAAGTTTTGACGCTTCGCAGAATGTTTTTAACATTATTAAAGTGCATTTGTACGGGGTTAGTAATTTAGCAAGATAATGATCCGATAAAAATATTTAAAGTGTAGTTTGTATTATTTCAATTCTTTTTAGCTTTTACAATTGATTTTAAACTTTTCAAATTTGTTTTTAACGTTTATTTTATTATAGTAATTGATTATATTAAAATAGTTTATAGAAATCATAATCACATATGTTGACTTCACAAAATATAAACATAACTTACCCGTATCTAATATTAGGTGCTAGTCTTAAATGAATTAACTCAGTATTTTTTTTTCTTATGTTTTTTATCGCACCTTACTAACATATGTAGTGCATGTTACGAGTTATGAATTTATTTAGTTCCTTGATATTCTATCTTATTCAGATGAAGAAAATACTATTGTCAACGAAATTGTATCTATAGAAAAAGAATTTGTCAGTAAAATAATATTTATCAAACAGATTTTAAGATTTTAGTTAATGATAAATATTCATGGATAATAAATTTGTACTTGAGAATGCATAACTTTTATTATTAATGAATATATTTGTCCATAAAATAAATATCAAAGTTTCGCTTTAACTTTTGAACATATGATAATAAAATTCGTCACAGGATATTTTTAAAATTTATTAGTCAAATTATCAATAATTGATTTTGGGTTAAATATGTTTTTGGTCCCTGAACTTTCAGTCAATTTTGAAATTAGTCCATTTCGAAACTTTGAACCAATTTAGTCTTTCATCTTTCGAAATACGTGCATTTAGTCCTTTTAATCAAATTTTGTTAAGTTTATTTAATGTTTCATACACATTTTAAGATTGTATTTGAGTTGTTTATACTATTTGACACATTTTTTCTTTAATGTTAAGTCAAATACTATTATGAAACGTGCTTGAAATGTCAAATAAACTTCACAAATTTTGATTAAAAGGACTAAATCCATGTATTTCGAAAAATGAAGGACCAAATTGGTCCAAAGTTTCGAAATGGACTAATTCCAAAATTCACTGAAAGTTAAGGGACCAAAAACATATTTAACCCATTGATTTTTAAAAAAATTTGTTAGTAATTTTGTCAGTAACTGAACTTTTGAAAATATCTCAATAAATTCTTCGTTAATTATATTTTAAAAAATCCAATGGTAGTTCTTTTCGAGAGTTGGGTTTATTTATTAGCTTCAAGGTTCTTCTTTAATTATTTTTAGTTGGCAAGAGGAATTTTAAAGTCAATAACGTTTTAATACGTAATTTTACACAATTTCATATTATAATTGGAGTTTTACACATAAATAAATTTAAAGTAAAGAAATATCTAAACCTTTATAAAGTTTCATTTTTTTTATGCTATTACAAGGGAACACATATGTCACGCCTATGTGTTCGATTTTTTAATTTTTAAGAAATTTAAATCAAGATCAATAATAAATATATAATTAATTTTAAAATAGTTGTTAGATATAAAATTGAAAAAATAAAATATATATAATTTTTTTTGAAATAATGGTTTAAGACAAATAAGTATTTAGAATAACAGTTAAAAGTAAATTATTTATAAAATAATTAAGGGTAAAACAGGTATTATAAAATGTAGACGAATCATCTTTATATATTATTATAGATAATTTAACAAAATTTATTCTCTAAACTCTTTTTAGAATTTTAGATTCTAATGTTACTTATTTATCAAATTAATTATAACTCTATATATCTGTCCAATAGATGATCCTAAGTAACATTGTCCAATAAGGTCCAATTAGCTTCATCACCAAAATGACTACAAAATATTCTAAGATACATCTATTGAGACAAATATTCACATATTAAAGGTAATTATGACAAATCTCGGTAGTTTGATTACGTCTTGATGTTCTTTGATACCAAATATTTAAAGGATATTTGATACCAAATCTCGGTAGTTTGATACTAAGTAACATTGTCCAATAAGGCCCAAATAGCTTTATCACCAAAATGACTACAAAATATTCTAAGATACATCTATTAAGACAAATATTCACATATTAAAGGTAATTATGACAAATCTCGGTAGTTTGATTACGTTTTGACGTTCTTTGATACCAAATATTTAAAGGATATTTGGTATTACATTATTATTATTATTATTATTATTATTATTATTATTATTTATTCAAGATAAATTATTATTTGATTGATATTCGTTGATGTTACCGTACATGTCTTATCACATGGACCCAAGACCTAAAAGTAGGTGTTTCAAAGTGAGCCAACTCAGCTCACACGGGTTGGCTCACCACGGGTTGACCTAAAAAAGGGTCAACTCAATCTGACTCACTTTTTGGTGAGCTAGGAATTTTGCCATGGGTTGTTTCACTTACGATTTTCTTTTGCAATTTATTTTATATATTTATTGCATTACAATGAGAGTAAATTGACTTAATTTATTTTTTATAATAGTGTAATTAAAATGTTCACATAATTCTCGAAATATTATTATAAATTTAGTAATTAAAGAATAAAGTATCAACGTATATAACTTGACAAATAACTTAATTTTAAACATTAAAACTATTTTAAATATTATTAAGTAACATTCTAACATTTAAATATAAAATTGTGAACCTATATAATTAGAAGTAGTATAGGGTATTGTTAACTTTAAGTTAAGGATTGCTACTAATTTCTTCCTTAAGTTTGTTCTTCTTGAAAGTATAGCTTTTTATTTGTTATTTCTTTGTTTGAAAAAAATTATAAATAATGTACTTATAGAAATCACAAATTATCTTACTATTCACGTTGTATACATGAATAGTAGTAAAAACAACTATGAATAATAATAATAATAATAATAATAATAATAATAATAATAATAATAATAATAATAATAATAATAATAATAATAATAATAATAATAATAATAATAATAATAAAAATAAATAAATATTAATAATAAAATACTAACCTACGCATTATAATAATAAATAATAAAAGTATTATCTATTGTTATAATTATAAAATTAAATATAAAGATTTTTTATAATATTATAAATAAATAAAAAATAATTGTTTAAAAAACAGGAAAATCGAAAAAATCGATTAAATTTAAAGAAATATTTAAAATTATTATTTTAATTTAATAAATTATATATATATATATATATATATATATATATATATGTTGAGAAATTCCCATAGGTATAAATATCGATTTTTATAATGTAATTATTACGGATTGATGTTAATTTATGAAATACTATCTTATTTTATTCTTTTTTCAATGAAAGAAAAAAAGAGCAGAATATGACTATCTGAATTTACTTATATGGTCATTTTTTTTCCAATTTTTAATCTACTTGATATAATATTTTAATTTGTTTTCATTTAATGATGAAGTCCGTGATGGCACGCATATATCACAAATATACAGAGAAATAATAATGATTAGGATTAGAGATGACAAATAAAACCATTTGTGTTTATTGTCTGAACTCATCCCCGTTTTGACGAAGAATTCTCGTATTGATATGGGTATGAGAAATTTCCGATTTTTTCAATTGGGTATGAAGATGAGATGTACATATCCCCGCCATAATATTTGTCTCCGTCATATCTCCATTCTCATTTAAGTTATTAAAATATTCACAATTAAATAAGTAACTATATATATATATGTATATATATATGTATATATATATATATACTTTTTATTTTTTATTTCTTTTAATTATTTGGTTTGTTATGAAACTCATTCGCATCTCCAATATATTTTTTATCTTATCATAACCTTTATCTAATTATGTTAAAATGATGTATGTTAACTAAAAAAAACTTATTTCTAACATTTGAATATTTCTATTATTTTTTAATATTTTTATTTATTGTATATTTTTCTTTCACATGAGAATGTTTAATAATTCTCAATTTAAGTGTTTAATAACATAAACCTTTCATTTATTAGGTAATATAAAAAATAATAATTTTTTACTTATTATTATTAATTTTTATTTCATTTTTGTTTCGCTAAAACAATTTTTGTTATTTCTCAACCATTGATTATAGGGATGGCAACGGGGCGGGGCGGGTACTGGTTTCGCTATCCCATACCCATCACCGTAAAAAAAATTCATCCCCATCCCCATACCCAAATTCAACGGGTATTAAATTTTTGTCCCATCCTCATCCCCATTCCCACCGGGTAACGACTCGTACCCATGCCCATTTTTTTACTACTTTAATATTAATTTTAATTAATATTTATAAATTAATAAAAAATTATGATAAAGGAAACATAATATTATCAAATATTCAATACTAGAAATATGGTAGTTTCTTCGATATCAAATACTTTAAAATAAATTATAATTGTTTACATTTTAGATTATAATACCAAATAAAATTTCATGAGAACCAAAACAATTATTAAATTTGTAAATAAAATCTCATTAATGTTTAAAAATTTAAAATGTTTTGGTTCTCATGAAATTTTATTTGGTATTCTAATATAAAATGTAAATAATTATAATTTATTTCAAAGTATTTCATATCGAAGAAACAACCCTCCTTCTAATATTGAATATTTGATAATATTATGTTTCCTTTAGTGTAATTTTTTATTATTTTATAAAAAATTAATTAAAATTAATATTAAAGTAATAAGAAAACGGGTAGAGGGTAGGAGACTTCCTATTATCACATGAATTTTGCATTATTTATTATGTTAATTTTCATACATTTTTCTCTTAATCTTATATATTTTATCTTAGAACATTAATGCTAAAGTTTTTGACAGTAAAACTTTTTAAACACGTTCCAGTAAAAGAAAAAAAATATGTATCTACCAAGTTATGGAAACAAAAGATTCCACCATTTCTTAATTTATATTATCAAATATTTTTTTTATTTACAGATATATGTGTGTGTAATATAATAATATTTGAAGAATTAGAAGTCCTTCAAATTCAAGAATTATAAAATTTTAGATATAAAATAACATGTGAATTAATTTATTAGAAAATATATAATTTTTGTTCCCATGAGTAGATACATGATTAATATCTCTTACTTGAATATCTTTAAGGAGTTTCAAATCAAACACTTTTTCATCATGAAGTAAAACGTATCAACAAGAAAAAAAAAAAAAATATATATATATATATATATATATATATACTGAAAATTAGATTAATGAAGAATGCAACACTCATCCAAATTATAACCACTTATTATGTCTTGAAGCCTCTAAAATTATTTGCCTTGAAACATCCTCATACAAAAATTCAAGGCCATTAGCAACATCAATTGCAATATTTAATGTAATGAATCACTGTAGACACAGTTATTGGTTATACCTGACATTAATACTTATTAATTATATACTCTAGCGTACAAAATATCAACTCAGTTGCTAAATAAATTAAAAATCATGATAAAGTAAATTAAAAGAACAAGTATCATTAACACGTAGGTGAATTCATATTGGATTGTTCTAATTATGTTAATTTTACGAAAACAATAAGAAAAGTAATGCATAGATTAAATAAAAGACTTATGATTCCACCCCTAAATTGCATTAAAATCTATGTAATGATAAATATTATTAAGACCAAAGACTTGCCCGGTTAATTAAAAATCACAATATATGTTGAAGGGTGTAAAAACTTTATCTTCAAAAAAAAAAAAAAAACACTAAACAAACATATGGAGCTAAATACCAAATCCTAAACGGGAATCATGTCATTAACTTAGTAATATATAGATTTTTATTTAATGCAAATAAAAATGTGAAAGATGAATCATACTTTGACTTTCCTTTCTACATCACAAATGTCCAGATTTTTTTGGTAGTTGATGCAATAGAAATTGCTAGTATTAAAAATGATTAAGCATTTAACTTTTTTTAGATATAAAAGTTCATCTTCAATTAAAATGCAAGAAAATAACTGGTGAATAAAAAATTAAATAATAGATAGTGAATGCAGCTGATGAATAACATTCCACAAAAGACGAACGGGTTCCAAGAGGCAGCTGATGAATAACATTCAGTCAAATAATATGTTTTTCCATTATAAATTAAATTATTTTTAATGTCTTCACTTAAGTTTATGCGAAAAAAAAAACTCAAAATCTCTATAAAATATCTTTTATATTTTCGCTCTCTTAAAAAGTACATTCAATTTAAATTTAATTGTGGGATACAAAGAGATGAGTAAAAGATTACTTTAATTTAATATTAGAACAAAATTAAATGAGATATAAGGAAATTTTGTGACTTATGCGGCACAGTAAAAACGAACCAAAAAAATAATAATATATGATCTTAAAATAAAACCTTTCCCTTGTCTTTCGTGCTCCTAGTGCATGTTCCTTTTGGATACTCTTTACAAACATGCGTTATCTTAGTGGAGGAGAATTTAGCTCAAATATTTTTAATAATAATTCATAACAAAATTACAAAAAACAAAATATCATATAAACAAAATCGACGAGGATATAGCCTGAGAAGAATACGAAGGGGATTACATTTACTAGATCAGGATTGGTAAGATCACATTTACTTCATTGGGTTCAAATTTTTGCGTGGATCCAATCAAAAGGGTACATAACTCTTAGACGGGTCTTTCTACCTGCAGCTCCAAAATTTCTTTTACATCTCCAAATTTTTTTTAAATTTCACCATTTTACTATTTAAGAAAAATCACGGACATCACACCCAAAAATTATTTTCGAATGTCGACTTTCAGAAGTCAAAATATATAATTTCCGAAAGTCAAAACATATCACCGAAAATTGACTTCCGAAAATCAAAATATATATGTACATATATACATATATACATATATACATATATATATATATATATATATATATATATATATATATATATATATATATATATATATATATATATATATATATATATATATATATATATATATTTTTTTTCATTTTTTTTCTTATTTTTTATTTTCTAAAGTAATTTTTCTTTTAAATTTATATATTTTATAATTTTTAATACGTGTTTTAAAAACTAAAATAAAAGTTAGAACACATAAATTTTAAAAAGAATTAAAAATATTTAAAGTAGAATTAATTTTTTGACTTCCGGAAGTCAACTTCCGGTAATGTTTTTTGATTTTTAGAAGTCAACTTCTGGTAATAATTTTTGACTTTCGAAAGTTGACTTCTGGTAATACATTTTGACTTTTGGAAGTCGACATTCGGTGATATATTTTAACTTCTGAAAGTCAATTTTCAGTGATATATTTTGACTTCCGGAAGTCTTATATTTAAACTTCCGGAAGTCGACATCCAGTAAAAATTTTGGAGAGTGATGTTCGTGAATTTCCTTAAATGATCAAAAAGTTTTTTTGAAGTTTAAAAATATTTTGAAGATACAGAAAAAATACTTGAAGGTGTAGGAAGAAAGACCCCTCTTAGACCTCAACCTTGAAAATCGATGAGACTAAAGTCCGAGCATGCAAAAAGGGTTATATTTACTGGATCAAGATTGGTTTGGGTTTTGGCAGAGGCCGTTTCTTCCTGCACCCCCCAATCAAATATGTGAATTTCTGGATTTTGTTTTCCGAAACACTATAGACCAGTTTCAGAAATATTTTTCCAGGACAAACTCATCAATTCCAGAAATATCTTTTCGGAAGGAGGACCCATCCCTGTTCCGGATAAAAATTTTCGAAACCGATATTTTTGTGATAGGGTGCATGAAGAAATAGCCTTTAGTAGAACCAATTTGGTATAGATCCAAATCCAAAGGATACATAACACTCAAGCCTCAACCTTGAATATCAATGAGATGAGATTAAAGCCTGAACAACATGAGAAAGATATTAAATTTTCTATTGAATTTTTAGTGTTATTCATTTACCGAGTCTTTAAAATAAATTGGCATTAGTGTATTATTAACAAAGTTTTTAATATATTTTAAAACATTAAAATTAGTGTTTATCTCTATATTTTAAAGACTTATCAGAGGGATATCACACAAAATTTAATCAAGAATCCACACTCTCAATCTTGATTCAAATAAAAAAAAAAATTATCTTCACAACTCTTTTTTTCTTAACGACCTTTTAACAACTCTAAATAACAATAAAATATTAAATAGAGTTACTTAATTAAGATATACATTAAACTACCAAATAAAATTATAATAATAATGATAAAATTAGTTAAAAGATAAATGTGTAAATTTGGACGGTTTTCAACGGTTCTCAATAAAGAAGAATTATGTTCGGTAACGAGGTTTAATATCTTTCAACATGATAATGGAGCTTTTTTAGTGATTTTATGTCCTACATTAGTATTAGTGGTGTTACCTTGACTACTATATTTTTAATAACTTCAATTTCATAAATTTAAATAAAAAATATAAATATATAAAATATAATTTTTAATAACTAATATTTTTCTCATTAATGAGTTTATTTTATCATTTAATTTTCTTGGAAAAAAATATTTAAATAAAATTTACAAACAATAATTAGTGGATACTGAATAACCACGAGTTAAATATCATTATATTTGTACCTATCTCATCAATAAATAAATAAGTAAAATATCCATATTAATTATCAACATATATCTATTAAAGATATGTATTTAATATTCGTTACGAATTCTATCAAGGTAAAGATGAGATGTTGGGCTATGCTGATGAAGCGGAAATGAAAATTCTAGTGGGAAGTTGGTCATGATTTAAATATTGGATCATATTGATTTTACTATGGGAAAATATTTTTTGATAAATATTTTGTTGATAAAGTTGACAAAAGTTATTAATTAGAGTAATTTTTTAATTTTTTATGGAAGTTATAAAAATAAAATAACAAAGATTCTCTTACAAAAATAATTGTTTATTAAATAAAATTTTGTCAAATTATTATTTTCCTTTAATATATGCGGATATCATCATTTTTGTGACTATTTTGTATTACTCTATTGTTATCAAACTGATGTGAAAGCTATATTATGTACTATACTACACAATTGAAGGGAATCTGGTGTAGTTATTGTTGGTGAAGCAGGGGTGACTAGAGGTATGCTAGAATCAAATGCATAATTCAATCATCTGTTGGTGAAGGTGTATTCCTCTTTTTTGAATTTACAATGAATATGTTTGACTCTGTTTCTTCATTTGGATTTTGTAGCAGCAGTGGTGAGGTGTATACGCTGGGAAGAAATTATATATGCAAATTTTGAAGTAGTTGGTTAGTAGCCTTTGCATGTGTCGTGGTATATGTTACAGGTGGATCCAATAGGGACTTCGACTGCATTTCGTTGCTAACAGGGAGGATTTAGTAGGGACCATGTAATTTTTGTCTTTTAGGGTGGATAAAGATATTATATATATTATGTTTTTATTTATATGAATAGAGATATTATATATTTTGTTTTTTTTTATTATTATCAAATATTTTATTTTATTAAGTATTATTATTTCTTTTATATGATAAAACATTATACTTTATATATCGAACAAGAATTTAATAAATCAGTAAGCAATCTCTCTTTGAATTATTTTCACCAAACACTTTTTGCACACATTTTTCCTTCTCATGACTTATATATATATATATATATATATATTAATATGGTATCAGATTTAAATTGTCTTCCGCATTTTCTCATTTCTTTTTGATTCATAAAGTGAAAAACTTGCTTCAACTTCATGCTCTATTTTTTTCACATCTTATCAATGCATTTATTTGTTTCTTATGATAATTGTTCTCCTGATCATATTGTCTTTTGTCATAATATGTAAGCCCAAGTTGAACCTTTCTCATTCAAAGAAGCTGCTCAACATGATAGCTGAAAAGAGGCTATGGATGCTGAGTTACATGCTTTTGACAGAAATCAGACTTGAACTGTAGTTTCTCATCCTTTAGACATCAAGTTAATTGGTTGCCGTTGGGATTACAAATTCAAACATAAATCAGATGGCACAGTTGATAGGTTTAAAGCACAGTTGGTGGCTAAGGTTTTACTCAAACCGAGGAGCTTGATTATTTTGAAACCTTCTCCCCTGTTGTCAAACTTACTACTATATATATATATACTTTCCTCCATGGAGATTTACATGAAGAGATCTATATGAAGCCTCCACCTGGTCTTTCACTTTCCAACCAAATTTTGTTTGTAAGCTTAACAAGTCTCCATATGGTTTAAAACAAGCCAATCGTAATTGGAATAAAAAATTAACTTCAGAGCTACTTCTTCTTGGCTACACACAAAGCTTTGTTGATCACTTTCTCTTTGTGAAGGAATCTGCCTCCTCTGTTATTATGTTTTATTGGTCTATGTCGATGATATGGTTCTCACCGATAATAGCATTGTTGAAATTAATGCTGTAAAAGCTCATCTTCACTATAGAGTTCATATTAAAGATCTTGACCCTCTCAAATATTTTTTTGGCCTTGAAGTTACTCGTTCTCTTAATAGATTAGTTTTGAACCAAAAGAAATATTGTTTAGACCTCATTTCAGAGGCAGGGATGCTTGGATGTAAACGTGCACCAACGCCATATGATCCTTCTATCAAACTTCATGTTGACGAGGGATCTCCTCTACTAGATTCTTCTTCTTTTCGGCATCTAATTGCATGATTACTTTACTTAACTAACACCAGGCCTGATATTAGTTTTGTTGTCCAACAACTCAACCAATTTGTTTCTTTTCCAGTAAACCACATGTGTAGCAGGCTTTACGAATCATTCGGTACTTAAAATATGCTCATGGCTATGACCTTTTGTATAAATCCTAAACTTCTGTTAAAATTCAGGCGTTTTCTGATTCTGATTGGGCAACGTGCCACTACTCAACACTCTATTTATGGATATTGTGTTTTCTTAGACACCTCTTTTGGTTGCTTGGAAGTCTAAGAAACAAATCACTATTTCACGGTCTTCTTTTGAGGTTGAGTATCATGCCTTGACATCTCTAGCATGCGAACTACAATGGATTCAATACCTTCTTTAGGATTTTCATATTTCTATCCCCACTCCCTACACTGCCTTTTGTGACAATAATTCCGCTATTCACATTGTCAAAAATTCCACTTTTCATGAGAGAACCAAGCATATAGAGCTTGATTGTCACATTATTTGTCAAAAGCTTGTTGATGGCCTTATCCACCTTCTCCATGTTCCTTTTACAAATCAACTTGGTGATATGTTTACTAAGTCATTACATCCTTATGCTTTTCGGGTTGCTACTTTCAAGTTGAGACTTTATAATCTTCATGCCCACCTTGAGAGGGGGTGATAAGAATATTATATATCTTCTGCTTTTATTTATATGGATAAAGATATCATATATTTTATTCTCTTTAATTATTATCAAATATTATGTTTGATTAGGTTTTACTTTTTCCTTTATATGATCAGTCATTGTACTCTATATATTGAACAAGGTTATAATAAATCAGTAAGCAAACTCTCTTTGAGTTGTTTACACCAAACACTTTTTATACGCGTTTTTGTATGTATTCTTCCTTCTCATAACTTTTATATATATATATATATATATATATATATATATATATATATATATATATATATATAACAATGGTGTTTTTCATGCTGATTGAAAATTCCTCTCATGTAATTGCTAGTAGAAGTGACTAGGATTAAGTTGATTTTAGGAGGTTTGCATTATAAAATGTAATGCCTATATCTCAAACATGAAATTAAATATTAACTATGGAACAATAAATTTAACAAATAATAAGTCTTTTAATAGTAATAAATCTAAAAAACAACAAATATTATTAAAATAAGTTTTAATTTATTACATTGATACCATATTAAGAAGTAGATTTTAATATTAGTTCAATCTCACAAAACCTATTTGTAAGATAATGTTTGCATTTAATTATAAACTAAAGTGACATTATCAGCCTAGGTGGACGTTTGAAGCATTGAATTCAAATTGCACGTGCACTTGTACTCTTGATAATGTTGAT
>Ga0214545_1004235_pt1 | contig 26957 bp, 9 predicted proteins | sample CNSS4metaG_FD_160064 | JGI IMG/M metagenome (GOLD analysis project Ga0214545, IMG submission 160064) | Root nodule microbial communities from cowpea collected in UCLA plant growth center, Los Angeles, California, USA - CNSS4 | ecosystem: Host-associated > Plants > Roots > Nodule | place: USA... | reverse complement strand
TCTTTTGTTCGGTATTTTGGATCTTGTGCCCCTGCTCCCTTTCCACTCCTCTGCCCCACTTGCCACGTGGCCTTCACTAACCGTTTCTCCAGCTGTATGCTCACCCTTCTTCATCTGCTTTATTACACCCTCAAAATCCTACTGGCAAAGTTTTCACGAAAGGGGAACTTGAGATTATAGCTGGAGAATGCTGCAGCAGGAATTGCTTGGCTATAACATGTTCAAGTAGTGATTTTCCTGCAATAACATGTTCATTCTTCTATTTTTTTTCTAACAATAAAGGTTTTGTTGTTCACAGGAAGAATTTATCAAGAAACTAATACTAGAAGCAGGGGTAGTGTCTATTCCAGGACGAGGATTTTTTCATACAAACGTATCATCAGGTGAAGTTTCTAACCCACCTTATTCGTACCAGAAAAGATACATCAGGTTTGCATTCTGCAAAAGCGATGCGACTTTAACTATTGCGGCAGAAAAACTGGGTAAGCTTTTGGATGATAAAGGGCATCTTGTGCTATATTGAATTTAGGGGAAAGAATAATGTAATGGCAGGAACAAAGAAGAATGATTGAGAATGGTCGAATTAAGAAGCTTGTATTACGGATTAATTTGAGCAAAACAACTGCGAAATTTTCTATGCTTGTATTTGATTCATTAGTCAAAAGCTGAAATATAACATTTTATTTCCTTACTTTTTTTTCCCAGCCTTAAATGCAATATACTTGGATCATAGAGAAAAATCATGCAAATGCAGCACACCTAGGAATTTCAAAATATTAAAATTTAGTTTAGGTTTCTAAAGACATGCTTGTGTCCTGAACTTTTTCAACGTAACGGTTAGTTGTATGCGCTAGAAATGGGAAAAAAATTGTAACTTTTTGTAGCAGTGCCACCTGGGTGATGATTAATAGAGTTACGGTTTTAGTAACAGTCTTAAGAGATATTATTTTCTGAAATTAGGAGGAAAATTATTTGGTAAAGAAGGTAAAATAATATTTGATATATGTTAACTTTTTAATGCATTAAGTATTTTAAATATAATTTGGGATGGTATTGAGATATAATTTATTCACCAGTTACAGTAATAAAAAAGGAGAAAAATATTTAAAATATTAATTTATTGCACTCTATATATAAATTCGGAAATGATATTTGAACAAAATTCTTAGACTCAGTTTTGACATAGATGAGGTGGCACAGTAGTTAAGTTTTTTAAATTGATTTTCATTAAAAAGTTTTACCTTCTTGCACGTACGGACATTTTTTGGAGGGAAAAGAAAAAAAGCATTGTGTTTTGCAAAGAGAAGACAAGGGCATTTTGTTTTGCTGAGAGAAGACAGAGATGACGAAAACACATCGTTGAGAACAAGGGTTTCCATTGTCGTCATCCATGCCTACGGTCGTTTGTGAGTTTCCTTTAATTTTATCTCACGACTTTCTCACACCTTCATCATTTCTGGGTTGGTAACCCAATCATGATTTATTTATTTCTTTGGCACAAAGACCTGCAACCCAAACATCAAAATGTTTGGTCTGTGTGAGATTCACCAGAAAAGTTGAAACATTGGGTTTATTTAAGCAAAAAGGTCAAATATTTGGGTAGTAGGAGTCATTGCAAGTAAGGAATGTGGTAAGAGTGATTGCAAGGTTGGGAGAATCAAGTTTTTTGGGTGTTGTTGTTGGAATCATTCCTTCGTCGATGTTCATTCGTTATGGGTTCTGTATGTGGTGAGTAGTGTTGGAATAAGTGGGGAATTTTTCTTAATATTATGAACAACACTAACAGTTTTTTTTAATGCAAAAATATGAAACTTAATCCACAGGCAAAAAGTGCCTGAATACTACGATTTATTTGTTAAAAGTTAGTTGGTGCTGTAGTTTGTTGACATTGCCAACCATTTTGAAGTGCAAAATTATGGATGGATTCAAGATTTGTGAACTGAAAAGTCAATGCAATGTAAAGTGGATGGCACTACTGACTTAAATTTTTTTTTTAGTCATTTGTATAAGTGCACAAAACTATATGGTAGATCCCCAGTAATTTTGAAATGGGTCCCCATTTCGACGTCAGACCTGATGTCGAAGTTGTCATGAAAAGAAAGTTGCAACTCTGTTGTTTGTGTATATTAAGTGCAATGTTAAGTTATGCAGAATTATATGTTGACAGTAGCAAGCCTTGTGTTTTGTGGAATGATTGAAATATGGATAGACAAGTTTATTGATGCCTTATTAGATGAAAATGTAAGTCCAAATTTCTAGTGTTTATGCTTTAATAAGAAGAAGTATTATGGACATTTAATTATTATCAATATGGAAGTAAGGTTCTTTATACTTTACTTGTGATGAATATAGGATTGTTAAAGGATGTGGTGATGTTTTGGAAGGGGACGTAATTGCACAATTTTACAAAAATTGTGACTAAATTGAGACAAAAATTAAAATACAAGGACCAAATTAAGAATGAGAAAATGACACCTGGCATAATAGTGACATGTGGCATTGTCACTTCACGTGGCACGATGTCAGCTTGACACGTGACAAACTTTTCAAAAGAAAAATAAATAAAAAATTCAAAAAATTCATAAATTGACACGTGACACCCCATTTAACGTTATTACAACACTACTAACGGAAAGGACTTGATTGCATCAAACTTTCCAAAATAGGAACCAAATTGAGATAAAAAAAATAAAGGGACCAAATTGATATTTTACTACGAAAATGGGGACCAAAGACATAATTTAACCTAAACGTTGTAATACATCACTCGATCAAAATGACACAAAGAAAACATAATATTATCAAATATTCAATGTTAGGAGGATGATTATTTCTTCCGTATCAAATACTTTGAAATAAATTATAATTATTTACATTTTAGATTAGAATACCAAATAAAATTTCATGAGAACCAAAACATTTATTAAATTTGTAAACTACAAATATTAATGAAACTTAGTTGACAAAATTAAAAATTATTTAAAAAAAATATAAAGGAAAACAAATATTCAAATTAAAATATATTTTAAATGTTTGTTTACTTCAATTTTTTAAATTCTAATGAATTTCTTTTTTATACACTAATAAAAGTTATAATACACCACTTGATCAAAATGACACAAAGAACAAATAATAAACATAATAATAAAATTTTGACATAGATTTTGTATCTTTTGAACTCCAATATATGTTGGATAGTGACAACAAAATATTCATGGCAATTACATTAAATTTTTATATTGTACTAAATAAAAGTTATTTATACAATTAAAGTGAAAAAATTACAATATGATTGATAATGAGTTAGAAAATAAAAAATAATTAGATAGAATATATCAAAATATTATTTTACATGATGAAAATAAACAATAAAAAAAATGTTAAAAGGTTTACAAAGGTGTGTCTTAGAAATAATTTGAGAGACTATTGAAAGAAATCGCACAAAGAAAATCAAATGTATAATCAAGGGTATAATAAGATGAAAAATACTTTAAAAATCTAAGAAAACTTTTCAAATATCAACATATATACTCAATGGTTGAAAAATAACGAAAATTATTTTAACGAAACAAAAGTATTCTTCAACTTAAACAAAAATCAATAATAATAATAATAATAATAATAAGTAAATAATTTTTTTTATATTACATTAATTTGAGAGTATTAAACATTCTCATATGAAAGGAAAATATATAATAAATAAAAATATTAAAAAATTATAGAAATATTCAAATGTGAGGCATAACAATTTTTTAATTGACATATATTATTTTAACATAATTACATAAAGATTATGATAAGATGAAAAATATATTGGAAATGCGAATGAATTTCATGACAAAGCAACTAATTAGAAGAAATAAAAAATAAAAAGTATATATATATATATATATATATAATTACTTAATTAATTGTGAATATTTTAATAATTTAAACAGATATGGCGGGGACGAGTATTATGACAGGGATATATACATCCCGTACCCATCCTATGCCTAATTGAAAAAGTCGGAGATTTCTCATACCCATACCTATACCCAGTCAATGCGGGAATTCTCCATCAAAATAGAGACGGATTCAAACAATACACACAAAAACGAATTTATTTGTCATCTCTAATTGCCATCTTTCATTTCAGTCTACTTTATGTTGGTCCTATTATTAGGCTTTAGAGGATCGTCATTACTGCAGGATTTCGAGTAGTGTCGTCGTCACTGCTGAGTTGATTTCTTTTGTTAACACTCTCGCTTGTAACTCTCCTACATCGCGGTGTCTGCCTTCACACACTTTTCCTAGTCCCACAAGAGCACCTCCATTGCGAGCAATGTGTCGCCACAAAACTGCAAATTGTAATTTATGTATATATTACACTAGTTAAATTTGAACCGATGTAAAATGTGTTTTACTTTCTACATTGACAGTACCTACATCATCCATTTATCCAATGTAAAAGTTTATTAATAACCGATTTAAAATACATATATTGTAGCAGTGTTGACTTTATAAGTCAAAGTAATTAAGTTTATTGTATAAAGAATTGTAATAGTGGTGTGATGGATTTTTTTTTCTTTTCCGAAGGGTCGATTAAGAAGAAATTGTATATGTATGACTTGAGTACTTTAAATAACTGATATAAAAGCCTGATTTTTTAAATAAATATTTTAAATAATTATTTTGGTTACAAATATTATGTCGGTTATTATAACAACTAATGTAATAGGGTCTTCTTTTTTGTTTATCAAAATGTATTTTGTAAGATTCATGAAATTTAATTAATTAAATAAATAATTAATTATTAAATGCGGATAGTGAGAGTTTTTATGATATTAATTATTGATTAATATGATTTGGAAAAGTATTAGCTTAATGGTTAAGAATACTTAGTTGTGTGTTCAAATCCTATATATACTATTTATGTTTTATTTAATTGATTTTTATTTTAACAATATGTTTGATCATGTTGAGTAATAATATAATCTTAGAATTATAAGAATTATCATGAAACATTAATTGGTTGAATGGTTGTACATTGAGTTGACATTGACATGGTTATGAGTTTAAACTTTGGTAGAATCAAATTAAACTTTCTTTTTGTCAGCTGACAACAATTGGAGAAGATTAGAGCTAACCAAAGGGGAGTCAAGTGCTACCATCACAAGGGAACTCTAGCATTGTCTGTTAAATAAGGAAACCAGGTTAGGGGAGTTGGAACCGTCTACTTTAATTCGTAATTGCTTAATTGTATGACATATATGAATTATTTAATGTATATATTCTATCAATTTGGAAATTTTCGTGTTTCTGGAAAATTTTTAGAAACCGCCTGACGGGCTATTCATAGCCGCCAAGTGACTCATTCATTTGGAGTGATTTCTGGGTCCTGAAAGGGGAACCGTCTAGCGGCCAGGGTTATGCAGTAGACAAATGTTAGAATTGTTATAATTTTTTAAAAATTTTATATTTGAATTTATAAAGTTTTTATTTTTAAAGTAACTCTAACATTTATTTATAAATTATAGATATATAAATATTTAAAACAAAATTTAAATAAATATTAGTGCAAAATATACATTTAAATAAACTTAATTTTGTTAAAAATATCAACTATAATAAAAATACCATTGTAAAATTTATATAAAAATTAAATTTGATACAAAGGACTACATTGAGATACAAATACAGAGATTGAGATTTTTCACATCCAATAGTGACAGGTGGCACTGTCACTGCCACTGCCACATCACACTGTCTCTGTCACGTGGCACAATGTCAGATTGACATGTGACAATTTTATTTTTTTTAAAGAAAATTATAAAAAAATTAAAAATTAAAAAAGAAATTAAAAAAAATCAAAAAAACCAGGTGCTAACATGAGACACATAATTAACACCAACAAATTTTCTAAAATAGGGACTCAATTGAGTCAAATAAAAATAAAAAAAATTACTTGAAATTTCGCTAAAAAATAGAAATCTCTGTAATGATTTAACCTTTGGAAAATTAACATTTTTTCAATTAATGAAAATTTAAAATACATACGATTAAAACCGAAAGCGCAGGGATAGAAAGATTTTAAAACAAAATACAAAAATTAATCTATTTAAAACTTTGATTGATAGATATTTATCTACCTTTTACCTTATATATGTTTGAAAAAAAATGAGAAAATCATAGAATTAAAAGAAAAGTATAAAAGAAAGTTAGAGAAAGAAAAAAATATATTATATACTTTTGTCACTAATTATTTTTTAGTATTAAATAATAAATTTATAATTATAAAATACTATGTGAAATTATTTTAGTTTAATAATATTGTATAAAAAAAAATTATTTTTCTTAAGAACGATATCAAATAATTGTATATAGTATATTAAAAAAAATTGTATGTGATTGTCTTATTTCTAAAAAAATTAAAAAAATTACTGAAATTGAATTACACATATACAAACAGAAATGTTAAAACAAAATAAAATCAAATTACTGATTCATTTGAAAAATCGAATTCAAGACAAAAGAAAAAAAAATAGAAATCCTTAAAATAAAGAAGATACAATATTTGAATATCTCAATTGAAACAGAAGAATATTAATTATTAGTTAATGTAATTTTGACAATGAATTAATGAGAACAACTACGATAAAAAGAATATAATTATTCTGGCTAGACATCTCACACTGAGGAAAGACAAAACAAACTGATTAAAAAATTAATTTTTCAAAATCTATATGTCTCGGTTAAAATTTTATTCAAATCCAAAGTTCAATATTTCAATTATTTCCCATTAAAAGATCACTCTTCCGGCTACGCATATTTATTCATTTCAACTCTTAGAAATAAATCATTCATTTCAGAACATTTATCAATTATTAATAATATAAACTAAAATGAATATAAATATTAAATTTTTTATTTAATATGTTAGTGTTTTATAAAAAAAATTGCAAAAGATTTGCCTAATCATACCCAATCCAACTATGATACGGGCTTTAGCCCAAGTACTGGAGCCCACACCTAACAATTAAAAATACTAAAATAGCCTCGAGGGAGACTTTGACCGTAACGAAGAGAAGTTTGTTGGAAGAAATGCCGGGTGAAGAAGATGATGGTGTCGCCGGAGAACAGCGAAGACCTCTCATCATCAACCATGATTTTGATTCTTCAGTTCACATCCTTCATCAAAATGAAGACACTATCTCTCCTTTGCCATTCAGTCATACAGAAACGCTACCTTTACCCTCTCTTCCCGCTCCTAACCAACGCCTTGCTTCTCTGGATGTCTTCCGCGGTCTAACCGTTGCGGTTTGTCTCCACTACTTCCTTCATCACTTCAATTACTTCATGTGTATGATTAATTCGAAAGCGCCGCTAATTCAAGAGAAGAAAATTAGCTTCTATTATTTTGAATATTCTTTTTGATTTCAGTGACAGTTAGTTACTTGTATACATCTTGTGATTTCGATAATTGGAATCTAGTTGCTTCTCCTTGCATTAAAATGAATCTTTTAAATTTCGCTGCAGTTGATGATATTAGTTGATGACGTCGGAAGAGCATTCCCATCCTTGAATCATTCACCATGGTTTGGGGTGACACTAGCAGATTTTGTAATGCCATTTTTTCTCTTTGTGGTTGGCATTTCGATTGCTCTTGTATTCAAGGTACGTAATCTCGCAAATTCGGAAAACGTACGAAACTGATGTTCTATGCCGTGGTTTTGTACTGTATATCACTTAATGAAAGATGTTTTGGACTTCGGCCACTATTTTTTTATTCATATTTATATATATTAGTGGCTTTCTTATATAGACGTGCAAATAATGAAAGAACAATAACTTAGAACGATGTTTCATTCCTGGACAACCTTTCAGAAAGTCTCTAGCAAACCCAATGCGACGAAAAAGGTTGTATTGAGGACAATTAAGCTTTTCCTTTTGGGGCTGTTACTTCAAGGTATGTTCACTCACTTGTTTTTCTTTCATTTCATTACCTGGCAACCAGCTGAAACTTGTCACCCAAAGTTCTCATGTATTCTTTTGTGCTAGTTATCCATTATTCATATTATTTATTAAAGGCTTAAGTAAGTTTTAAGTCCATGATTAATTTGAGGATTTTTAATGGAGTCTCTATGGAAGTTTCTTGCTATGTTGAATACTCAAAAATTTTATGTTTCAACTTAGTTCTTGCCATTTAATTTTTCCTGGGTGTCGTGACTGTTTGTTTTCCAGAATCTCACATTGTTAACACGTGAAGATAAGGAAGATGACTGGACAATATAATAGTCATGCTACTAAATTGAAAAATATAAATATTTTGAGTACTCAATAGACAAAAAAAAATCTAATAGGAACTCAATTGAAAATACCCAAATTTAGCTAGTACTTAAAACTTAATTCAACTTTATAATCCAGGTTTATGTACTTGTAGTAATTTTCTCTTTGTGTATAAGTGATGCAATTGAAAACCTTTGCTTTAATGCTTTTGTCTGAAAATTGTTCATAGGTGGGTATTTCCATGGACGTGGCAAATTGACGTATGGAGTTGATTTGAGTAAAATTCGCTGGCTTGGTGTACTTCAGGTAACTGCTACCTGTAAATTTGTAAACCGAAACTTGTTAGTCTTGTTTTCTTTCCGTTATTTCTAATTCAGTGGATTTTGTATTATTGTTGTACATGTTATTTCTTTTATGATTTACTACATGCCACTAACAATTGTCAGTTTAATTGATGTTTTGTCAAATAACTTATCTATTTGATCTACAGTTAATGACTGATTTTCGATTGCGATCTTTGTAATGTCACTTCTTGACTATAGTCCATGCTTGGTGAATTGTGTTGGGAAAGTAAATATAGTGTTTTCTCACTTATGTTTTATGTTAAGGATGGTTTCAGATTTGCGATAAGTACAAGGGTCATATGTCATTGAAACTAACTGTACTATTGTAGGATATAGGTATTAGCTGAGAAAACAAGTTGGCACTTAAGAAAATAACCAATCACCTATCACTTTAATTTTTATAAACGTTGCTATGAGTTTGATACATTATTTTCTTGTATGGTATCCAGAGGATATCTATTGGATATTTCTTGGCCTCAATATCAGAGATTTGGCTTGTAAACCATAATATTTTGGTTGACTCACCGGCAGCTTTTGTGAGGAAATACTCCATTCAGTGGTTAGTTTACATTTCTTGTATTTAGTTCTTCCAGGGGACTGAGCTTTGCAATTAAAAGTTTCAACTTCTATGTTGAATATTGCTATAAACTATACATAACAATGCCATGTTTCTTTGTCATTTTCTTAAAAATGTTTGCATAGATGAGTTCTTTGTGCTAATTCTCTCATTACATATCGATGCAGATTCTGCTACCTGATTCATGATAATGCATAGTACTTTGGGTTTTATAATGCCCTTAAGTTTTTATTTTGACATTCTCATATTAAATGGACGTACTTGTCATGTGTCATGGATCTTTTTTGATACACAGTTCACTATGCTGTATCTTAAGGTTAAAACTTGATTAAGATAAACATTTTTTTCTTTTTCTGCATGTTCCGGTTTGATTTCAACTTTTGTTGATTGGATTTTAATGTCTTGAGATGAAAATGTGTCAGCCATCTTTCGAACCTGATAATTCAATATAAACTAATGCTGCAACTTTCACCCGAACTTCATTACAAAATATTAATGGAGTAGTTGTGAATCATGACCAGTCATTGTTAGGCTAAATGCGTAACCTTTATTCAAAGGCATGAATATATCTTTTATAAACTTTCAAGCTACCTTTTTGCAAAAATAAATAAATAATTAGAATTCAGGTTACTGTAATGGATGAAGATACTAGCTCTCGGCATCTAAGTGTCAAAATTAAACTTCCGTGGGCACTATGTTTGCTTGCCTTGTGATATTCTTTGGTCCTGATTGCTTATTTCTTTATGCAGGATGGTTTCTATCTTACTATGCTCAGTGTACCTTTGCTTGCTCTACGGTCTCTACGTTCCAAATTGGAAATTTGAACATTCTAATATGCTTGGGTCCAGTCATTTATCAATTATTCAAAATGTAAGGATTTGGTTTTTATTTATGACTTCATCTTGTGTGCTTAACTCATGACTCGTTGTATACAATAGACAAAGTCAGCATGTAGTTTGGTTTCTTATTACTGATATTCTTTGTGGAATCTGTGTCAAATATAATCTATAACCCCTACACATCGACCAGCCCAATTCTGGTGAAAAAGCGACTCTTAGAATATAGTAGGGTTTTTCTTTATTGGTTTCTATGTTACATGTAATTTGGGTTACTATTGCTGATAGTCAATCCTTCCTTTGTGACAGCTGTCAACTAATCATTTCTGAAACCCCTCCCTTATTTTGCTGAAAAAGAAACTCTCTTATAATTGTGGAAATATTCATAAGCTGTATTTTAATCATGGTTAATTCTCATAGATCAAAGTGCTTACAATTGTTGTATTTTGTTTAGGAATAGAAATGCATTTGCATATTTAGTGATAACCTCTTTTTATGACACATCTAATTTCTGTATTTTACGACACATCCTAGATTCTAAAATCCCATTAGCAGTTTGAGCTGTCTAAATATTGGCCAAAAAATTACCTTGGAAATCTGCTTACACTATCAAGTAGTTGTTTAGTTTTGGATGGCATATAAGCTTCTGTTTTTTACTTCAAAATATTTAAATATCAACAGCCGGCTCTTTGACTAAACCACGGGTTTTCACTTTTCAAAAGTCAAACTTCAATTTGTATTTCATAAAATGATGAAACTCTGGTAGACTAGCATCAAAGAATCTTTTGCTATTTAAAAATGATTTAGAGTTCTTACTTTAATGAACTGAGAAAACAATAATTATAGAGTAATATTCATAGATAATCCATAAATATTAGAGAATAGATGCAGATGGATGTTGTGTGACATTATGATGATTGACATTTAATTTCATTTTTCATGGATTATGATGGATTGGTTTTCACGATTATCATTTTTAAATTGTGTTTTTTTTTTTTTTATGATTCTTCTAGCTACTGGGAAAAATTGGTTTGTAGTTATGCATTTTCATATGCCAGGTTCATTGTGAAGTGAGGGGCAGTCTTGAACCTCCTTGTAATGCAGTGGGATTTGTTGATAGATTAATTCTTGGTGAAGATCATTTGTACCAGCGACCTGTGTACATAAGGACAAAGGTTATTTATCCTAAGTAACTCTATACTCTTTTATTGAATATACTGCCACCTCAAATTTAATTTATCTTATCTGTTAAATGATGTTATTCCTGACCTTTTCATTCTCAGGAGTGTAGTGTCAACTCTCCTGACTATGGACCCTTGCCTCCAAATTCACCTGGATGGTGCCTTGCACCATTTGATCCAGAGGGTATTTTGAGGTGGAAAAGCATTCCCTGCTCCCTTCTTTTATCCTTATATAATTATTACAGGCATTGAAAACGATGGTTAAATCTTATAATTTGAGTCTCCAAAAAGAAGATATTTTATTTTATTGAGCTTTTGCAGAGTACTTAGCTTATGTTTTCTTAATATGTTTTCACTGCTCTCTCATGTGTTGGTATTTATCCTTGAGATTAGATTGGCATTGACAACTTTAAAATATAGTCAATGTAATATCTGCTTCTGATTGATTTTCTTTAATCTTCCAGTTCACTCATGTCTGCGATTACCTGCTTCATGGGATTGCAATATGGTCGCATAATTGTACTTTTCCAGGTTTCGGTTATGATTCCGTTATGACGCCTTAGCTGGAAAATTTAAATTTGCCCTTGGGATATGTCTACTTTTTATGATTCAACTGCTGTATTGTTCATTCAGGATAACAAGCAGAGGGTACTTCTTTGGTCTGTGTTTTCCTTCGCTCTATTGTTAGTAGGATACATTCTGGAGATTTTAGGTACACTTCTAATCATAAATTTATTAAGATAAAAAGGGTTCTATGCTGACAGTTGAATTGTTTTCTCAGGAATTCCTTTATCAAAAGCACTGTACACGTTAAGCTACATGTTCATAACTGCAGGGGCATCGGGCTTAGTCTTGACTGCTATCTATTACATTGTAAGTTCATCCTTGTCCCCTAAGTAGAAATAATTTATATCCCAGGAAAGCAGAGAGATTATAGGCAAATGAACAAAAGGTGGTAGGCTGGTACTTCATGCAGTTAATCTCCTACTACCAATGGAAAAAAAATGTACACGTGTTTTGAGGGCCATTGTTTGGGATCACCCATACAGCCCTCGATAGCCTTATCTGGTGCACTTCCTGAGCCCATTTGTTAACCCAGTTGAATCACTGCCAAAAAAAATGGTGACATTCTGTTCTTAATAGGTGACTATAATCGCTGCCAACTATTTAAAAACCTGCAATCAAAACATATTTTCTTGCAGGTTGACATAGAACATCACAGAAAGCCTACAATTTTACTGCAATGGATGGGAATGAATGCTCTTGTTGTATATGCATTGGCAGCTTGTGACATTTTCCCAGCAGCTATCCAGGGTTTCTATTGGCATTCTCCTGAAAATAATTTGGTAATGTTTGTTTCCCAATGATTCTTTGAATATCTCTTCTTTTATTGTAAGTTATATTATTATATAAGCTAGAACTTGTTTTTTCTTTGAAGATTAAACTTTTACTAATAGGAGTCAACAGATTTCTGTAAATTCCTCTTTGGAATTAGAATTAAACTGCTAATGACCTGTCAGGTGGCATTGGCCAAATTCTAACTAAACTGTTTGCTTTCTTTCTTTGTGGACGATGTGTATTGATTATACTTCTTTGCCTTCTGTGTTAACCTGGAGAATTTGGAATCATAAATTGCTTCACACTTTCTTAGTACGAAAAAGAAGTGACAGTGCCGAATGTATAGTGCAACCCATATACATAACTCTTCACATATTTTGTCCACTGCAATTGAAATGATTCAAAGTATTTTTCACCATTTACTCAAGCAAAATGTTAACTAAAAGCTGTTTAACTTCATTTTATTAGTCCAACGAATATAGCATGGTTTGTTTTCATATGGCAATAATTATGAAAACTACTTTTTTCTAGCATTCCTTAATTTGTCACAATTGCATTTTTTGTGGAGGGATGTCGCAGCAAAGACCTTTTTCGTACTTAATTAGTAAATTCGGTTTTGTTGGCAATTTTATATGCAGGTTGACGCCAGTGAAGCTTTAATGCAGGCCATATTTCATTCCGAAAAGTGGGGTACAATGGCCTTTGTAATTGTTGAGATTTTATTCTGGGGTATTTTTGCTGGTTTCCTCCACAAGAAAGGTATATATATAAAATTGTAATTGATGATGCAATCACACAAAAGGCAATGAGCTGTACATATCTATGTTCCTTGTATGTATCTTCCATTAGAAACTAGCTATGCTTTTTTCAGCAAGTACATATCTTGGTTATATTTGTTGATTCTCCTGTGACCTGCCAAAGTTCTCTTTGTTAACTTTACCTTCAGAGTGTCTGAAAGGCTTTTCCACTGTCTTGAAAATCTTAGTGCGAGTAAAATTCAGCATCGGACTGAATTGATGCTTAAGTAATAATAGCTTTTGCCCGTAAGCCCTCCAATAGGATTAAGTTCCTTTTTGCTTTCCAAAACGAAGATTATTACAGCTATTTGCCATTAACAGGGGGAGTTAATATATAGCAGGGGTACCCTTCGATGCGAGGTTACAAGTTCATAAAAATATTTCCAAGTGTTATTATGCTTAGATATTTCATTTATTAATGAACCCAAAGTGAGGTTCAAGTTGTACGAAAATGACATGTAGTCGAGATAACCCTTTTTCGCATCAGGCAAAGTGTCTCACTTTGAATCTTACCATCGGCTTTATCTGAAAATGTGTTCAAGATTGAGACAGCACAATAAAGTCTGTGAAGGAAGTCATTCTGTATTCCACGAAAGATTAAGGTAAAGAATTTGAGGAAAAATTATGAGTGAAAATGAAGTATCTTCGGCAGAATGAAAATATAGGATATAAATAAAAAAAAGGTGTAAGTTCTATATTTTTTACTTCATTATAAATCGGTACAAAAATAAATAAGAAGAGGATGTGTGTCTGACATTTTTTGGCATTTCCTTCTTCTGTTAAAAATCACTATAAATTGTTTATTTACTAGTGGTTTGTGTAATTGGTGCTTTATAATTAAAAGAAAAGGCTTAAATACTTTTTTGTCTTCATTTTTGTATTGTTTGTTGCAGATGTTTTTCATTTTGACAGAATGTTTAAAATGATCATCATTTTTACTGAATGTTTAAAATAGTTCTTATTTTTGCAATTCGCAATTCGTGTTTTATTTGGTCATTTTCTGTAACACCGTTTAAATCACTAACGAAGCATTGTAATATGGCACGGTTTGTATGTACAGTACACATAACACACCCTAATACAAATACAAACTGTGTCATCTGTACAATGTTTCGTCAATGATTAAACGGCGTTATAGAAAAGGACTAAATAAAACTATGAATTGTAAAAATGAGGATCATTTTAAACATTCGGTAAAAATGAGGATCATTTTAAACATTCTGTCAAAATGAAGACTATCTACAACAAACACTACGAAAATGAGGACCAAGAAGGTATTTAAGCCTGAAAAAAAATGCTTTTTTTAAGCAACATAATTGATTATTATTGAAGACATGATTTCATAAATTATGCTTTTTCTTCTATTTCTTCTTTTACCCTAAACCAAACATTTATAAAAGTCACTCACTGAACGATCAAACACGTCGGGTCCGATAATCACTGTTCCTCAGGATCCAACACAACTAAGCACCACCAGTAGTTGCATGTTCCTCAAGATGGTGTATTAGCAAGAAGTGACGATCATTGCCGACGAGTTAGTAAAATGTCCTAATTAGATTGTTAATCCCAATTAATTTACATAATGGTGATTATTGGATTATTGGATCCCGATTAGACATGTAAAACGGTAAAGCTAAAAACCTATTTTGGAGAGTATAAAAAGATGTCTTAGGTAAAGTAGTTGGGATTTTTTTCACTAGCATTTATGGTCTTGATTAAAATCAAAATTGTGTCTTGCACAGATACCTTTCGAGAAGATGAAATAGGACTAAGATGGAACAAAGAGTATAGGCTAATATTCGGCTTTACAGAAACAATCACTATATTTATTTATCCTTTCGGTCTTTAGTACGAAACATATTTCAGAAGTTGATAGTAATTCATTCTATAATTTTTGTAAAATACTAAAGTTTTTAGTTTATCCCTTCTAAATGCTATAAATATGTGTTTTTTTTAATCAATAGTGAAAATGGAATCTTAAAATTTATTAATATTGAAATTAAATTTGTGAATTTTTATTAGTATATGTGAATTTTTAATAATGATTTTATATTAAGAGCAAGGGAATGAGTATTTACTTTCATTTACTCTTGTTTTTCTTATTTTTATCTACCCGATTTCCCTCTCTATTACTAGATGCATTGTAAGAGAAACATTATTGATACATTTCCTAACATGCTAAATATGGCATATCTGGTTCCTTCTTTTTCAAGACAAGATAAGTCTTAAAAGTAGTGAAGAGATCGCTAGAAGTATTCCTTCTCTCTTTTACCATCTTTAACCCTTGCCATGTCGTTCCCAAAAGTAAATAAACTAAATTATTTCAGAAAACTTTCTAACATAACTTCTCTAAATTCTAATTTTAACTTTATGTACGATTTAATTTAAATTACGAAATATTTTACTTTAAATATTTTCAGTAATATTTATCTAAACCTATTTTTATAAGTGTTTTTAAGGAAATTTGTCCAAACATATCCATATTTAAGTTTTTCTATTTTATTTTCCTATATATACATAACAGGTAGCGTGATCTATCCCCTTCCCTTCAGAGTATCCCCTTCTTCCTGTCTCACACTATTCAGAGAACAGAAAACACAAAAAAAATGTCTACTGAGAAAGACAATGCTGATACATCAGACAACACTGTTCAACCATCATCATCATCATCAAGTGTAAACAATCCTCAAAAATGGCACTTTGGAAGAGCACTTGCATATAGAGCAGTTTATGGTTTCAATGCTTCCAATCACAGAAAAACTAAATGTAATGCTGCCAAGATATCACCAAGCAGACTCAGCAAGGTCTCAGTGCCAACCGGTAATAGCACACAGGATAAGTAAATAGCTTCACAAATATGTGTTTTTCTATGTACTTATGTAACCTTCTACTTCAACCATTGATTATGATTTTTAGTGTTCTCTCTGTTCCATTTTTATATGGAGATTATAGTGTAACTTTATGCATTATGATTTTGATATCTTCTTGCGCATACAAAACTACATTGATCCTTTTTTGCGTCACGACCATTGCTGAATAAATGCAGAGTTCAGTGTGGTCTTTGCAAGTCATTGGTGCTAATGTCTAAAATGTCATATTTTATGTCAAACTTGTAACAAAGAGTGTTTTATAATTGATTATGAAATCCATCAACTTATAACTTCTTGATCAGATAAACTCAATAGTTTCACAACATGGCTTAATACTTAAGGTCAATAATAATTTAAATATACTTTTCGTCTTAATTTTTGTTAAAGCATTTTTAAAAGATAAAATTGTGTGGAATTCTAAATTCCAAAACAGATCATCCTTTAAATGTGGAGATTGATCTTATCATGTCATATATACTTTGTATTTATTATATTTCTTTATCAAATTGTGTTATTTAATTAAACCGAAATCATAGAATGAAATGTATGAATCATGTCATCTTCTCAACTGTCAAGGCAAAGTGTATCATCGTGCTACTAAATGAAATTCCGTTTTTAAGTTTTGGGTCAGAAGCTAAATGAAAATGTAAAAGTGGGTCTCTACCTTTCGAAATCAAATTTGTCAGTATTTCAGTTGGGCTTTAAAAAGTTACGGACAATGTCTTCCCGCACCTCTATATTTTCTTTCCTACATCTCCAAACACAGCAACAAATGTTAAAGATATTCCTTCATATGATTTGATAAAATGCTGTTCTAAGAATTGTAAATTCAAAAATAAAAAGATTAATTTCGAATTATAAAATTCGAAAGTCGAAAAATAACTGTAGATTGTACAATTCTGATTATATTTTTAGATTATGTATTTGAAAATATATTCTAGATTAAATGACTAAGATTTTTTTTATATTCATTGATTGTACCATATGAAATTAAAATTTTATCACAATTAATTTTTTTCTTGCAGATGATTATTCTGGAATTAACTTTTTGTTCACTTACGGATGGTTGAATCCGGAAGTTTATTTCTTTGGCCAATAAAGAAGTATGCAAAATGAAGTATTTGAACAAAAACATACACCATAGTTAGACCAACTATGCATGCTCACATGTTCATAGTGTGCACATGATCCTGAATGATGTCATGTTCAAGTATGCATGTTTACCTTACCATGTTGTCATAGCTAATGCTGCATCTAAAAGAAGTATAAAAATGACGAGATATCAATCACAAAGGGTAAAAAGGTATTTAAACAAAGTTGAGGGTGGAGAAAGAAAATATGGGACTGCATAGAGCAATTGCCAATATTTGAAGCCACAATATTTATTACAATGTTAATGCATGTGCTAAAAACGATGGGGGCTTCTCCTTGCACTTCCAATAGTTTCTTCTGTATCCCAAAAACATTATTATTTCCTACTTTGCCCTCCTAGTAAAAAGTAAAGATTAACGACTAAATTTTCTCTCTCTTATACTTATTACAACAACCCACCTCTTGCATCCCCAATATTTTGAATCCCATTTGACCTAGTCCCTTGTCTCTTCTATTCGTGCAACAGTCGCAATCTCAACTCCAGATCGCAATCCATTGTGTGCTTCACATTCTTTCAACCCTCCTTTCAACCAGTTAAGTTATTCTTCACGTAATTAATCATTTATATGTTTAGTTAAACCGTTAAGTAAATCACTCGCATGCTTTGAATGTTCTATTTGTGCAATGGATCCATGTTTAAATCAGTATGAGTCATTTTGAACCTGTTCTTGTAAATTACGGAAGTGGACTTCTGTAAATCCAAAATTTTCGCTGAAACTGGCCAATATGGATGTCGACGGTTCAGGAATTTGAATTGTGGATGTTGACATCTAGTTCCCATTTTTTTTTTGGTTGGGGTGTGGATTTTATTTGAAGCCTTACAGATGTCAACATTCAGTTTACATATATGAGTTGCGAATGTCAACATTCGTTTCGTTAATTTTGAGCGTTTGAGCATTGGATTACAAATGTCGACATCCGGTTCCCTTTTGTCCACTTGCTTTTCCTATGTTTTTAAAATGTTGTATTACGGATGTTCACATCCGTTTGAGATAATTGTATTGTGGATGTGGACATCTTGTTCACCTATTTTAATTGATAGTGTTATAGATGTCGTTGTTTTGGGTGGAGCACTACGGATGTCGACATTCGTAAGAGGAATTTTGTTACGGATGTAGACATCTATTTCACTTTTGTTGATTTCAGATTCTCTCCAACATCCCTCGAATTTTTCATCTATTCCAACACTAATATAAGTCACTTTTCGCTGCTTGTACACCTCATAATTCTTTTTTCCTTAACATGTACATTGTGACTAATTGCACGTACTCAAACTTTTGTGCTTTTCTTTTTTTCCTTCTTTCTCCACACCTTTGATACCCTATTTAACTTAATTATTTGAAAACATGACCTTCACTTGTGTTACAAATAAATAATACTTAATTTATTTCTTATGGATTAAACAAGAGATAAAATTTGATTTTGAATTTTATATATATATATATATATATATATATATATATATATATATATATATATATATATATATATATATATATATGCCTAGGACACGAGGTGGTTTAACAAGACGTGGTAGTTCTTCTTCTGGACGTAGTAGTTATTCTTCTACACACGATGTACCCGAGAGTTCTGCACAGGGTGCTACACAGAAGAGACCAACAACTTCAGCTCGTAGAAGGGGTCAACAGACTGTACCTGCTTTACCTGATCAAAACCTACGATCACATAATCAGGATGAGGATGTTATTGAGCACGGGGATGTCGATGTTGCTCAGGACCAAGAGGAGGGGGTTGGGAATGATGGAGCAAGATTTCCTGGTGGTCCAAATGATACATCCTTATTGGTTCGTTATGCTGATCATGTAGCACGTGTGATATGGGAGGGTAAGGTTAGTGAAAAGTTTTTATAAATGTTATATTTGATTGTTCAATTGTTTTTTTATTGTTTTATTGATTTTTTGTTTCTTAGGATCGAGTTATGAAACTGGTCTCTCATTCTAAGAAAGTTAAAAGATTTGGATGACCTCACACTTCTGTTCAACCTTTTGCGTTGAATTCTGGTTTATTGCCTTGTGCGATGTTTTGTATGAGTACCCCGATGCTGGGTTGATCTTGGGTTTAGTTGAGAGATGACACCTTGAGACAAATAATTTTCATCTACCTATTAGTGAGTTGACTATCTCTTTAGATGATGTGTGGTCGCTGATACATCTTCCTATCACCGAAGAGTTTTGCCCAAATGAACCACTTGCTTATGAAGATTCAATAGAAACTTTGATGACACTAATGGGTGTGGATCGGACAATGAATTCAGATAAGTTGAATCATTGTCGTGTTGCCTAGGTTAGATTGAGTTGCCTGAGATACCTCTATAACAACTATTGCGAAAACCAACTATGAGAGTTTGTTGCACGAGCGTATCTTTCGCACCTTGTTAGGTGCACCATATTTGCTAATCAGAGCGCCACTTTTGTTCATGTGCAGTACCTGCAGCTATTTAGAGATCTCCCTACATGTCGTAGATATGCTTAAGGAGTTGTTGCTTTTGTCTACCTTCATGAGCAACTAGGAGATGCTAGCTTTGCATCAACAAAATAATTATTTGGATATCTACCACTTTTACAGGTACCCATATACAGTTAACTTTTATTTTCGTTTTCATATCAGTAGTTAAATGAAATGTTATTATATGTAGATTTGGTTATATGAGTACTTCCCTACATTGGAAAGGAAGTAGTTACGCGATACGTATGTCGAGATTGAACCTCGTGCAACACGTTTTGTCACTAGACAAGTTACTTGTAGTCTACAAGATATTAGAGCCCAATTGGATGTTGTCACATATGATTGGGTGATTTGGTCCCCATATGGATCACATATAACTGCTCGACCCCTTATTGTAGCTTCCATGTTTTCTGGCTTCATCAGGCATGGTAGCATGGTTCACCGTCATATGTCGAAACGTGTGTTGTGACAATTTGGGTTTATGCAGCCTATTTCGCGACCGCCAAATCCACTTCCTATGGTGGACTTTTCTATTATTGATGGTCGATGGAGACACTACGACCAATATGTCGTTGTTCATGTCACAGTCGCGCCAACCCCATTTTCATGTGTTGATGGATATTTGTAGTGGTTTAGGAGAGTCTCTCATCCTTATCTTATACGCGGTGTTGACAACAAGCGACCCATTTATGTGGTTATGCCCCGACTTCGCTGAAATCTACTAGATGACATGCCAGTATGGAGGACAACAGAGTCATCATCTTCTGGTCTATTGGTATGTTAGCAATTTATTTGTTGATATTATTAATTACAAAAAATAATTTACATTAATGTCGTGTTATTGTAGGGTGCCATGAAACAAATTGTCAGCGGCCTCCAAAGGATGTAAAGACGTTAGTGAGGGCACATTTGTTTCCAACACTATACCGGATGTCCACATCCGTTGTTTTCTTATTATCAATTTAAACTATAATGTAAAACATAAAATTATTTAATTATAATTACATATGTATATAGAAAATAAACAACTAAATTTCTAAATAAATATTTTTATATCTAAAATAATATATGTCAAAGGCAAATAAATTATTTAAATGAAAAAAAATGTAATGGCTTGCGCATGTGGACCAAAACGAAATTCAATCGGTTCAAAATGCTTAAATCAGTGCACAAATCAAAATCTAACAAGATTCATGGTGGAAAACTCACATGCGGAGGTCGCAATGGCCGGCGAAACGCGGAGGAGAGCTTGCGAAGAAGTGAAATAGTGAGGTTTCGCGTGGCTGTTAAGCAATATATGAAGTGGGACGTCGGGTCTGAGACTACCCGACGTCGAGTGACGTTGGATAAGTGAAAAAATCGACGTCGAGTGACGTCAGCCGCGTGGGGAACAGACGTCAAGTTGGAGTGATGTCAGGCGCGTGGTGAACATTCGTTAAGGGACGTCGGGGCACACCTGAACAGACGTCAAAGTTGACGTTTTATTTACAAAAATGTCACCGGTCATTTTTGACGTCTGTGTTCTCTTTAGCAGACGTTAATTGGGTGACGTTATAGGCACTTTTTGTGTTAGTGTTAAGTAAAAGAAGTTGCACCCTGACTATTAGCTATAACTTTTGGCCTAGTGGTAAGCGTTTGATCTAACAATAATCGACTTTTGTAAGTGTACGGTTCTGTTAAAGAAGGGCATTCAAACTCCTTGTACTTTTAACAAAACATACATCTTGATGTGCTAGAGGTTGAAGTTGTCTTTTCCATAAATTTCTCAATCTTGATTGTGCTAATCATCTTTTTGATCTTGATCAAGAATCAACCACCGACAAAATGTAAAACACATTAGAACCAAAACTCTAATAACAGTTTATTGGTATTAGATTGAGAAATTTACGAATAGAAACGCCTAGAAGCACTGGACGATTTAATGCAACAAAGAACAAATTTGCGTAAGTATATGATCAACAAGAATATATATATTAATCAATTCTTGATGAACATATATAAAAATCCAAGTATAACAATTCATCACACACTCAAATAGAAAAGAGCGGATTGCAAATACAAAGTTCAACTTACTTGAACCTCTTAAACATTAGCATATAGGTTAGTAACAAATAACTAACCCTGTAATATGATTGTATAAAATGCTAACTATTGGACGATCTTTCACTGTAAAACGATGCAAGGCATTCTCAGCAAAAGCCACATGCAATCACTTGTCTCCTTCAAATATCCTTTATAGCCAACTGAAAAGTCATCTCTTCCAACCTCCCCTTCAAGGATTAATAATGATTATTCAAAAGTACGATGTACTTTTTTAAATCATACCAATACTTCTTCAAGATTTTGAGAAGAGTAATTTTTATAATTAACCCCATATTTCTACCAAAAAAATGGAAATTCTGGTTGAATATTCCATGGATGCATAGGGTTGAAGTGGCTCATAACCCTAGTGATCTCATGCTAATCTCTTGATAATCACTATCAACAACATCTAAGTGTTGCAACCTCATTTGGTAGTAAAACTGAGCAATGAACTCTTCCGCCTTTGCATCAATCATCTCATCCCCTTCTGCATCATTGCTATCACCATTAATATTCTTCTCCTTCACACCTTCTTCTTCACCTTTGTTATCATCATCATTATTATTATTATTCTCCTTCTCTCCATCTTTCTCATTCTCCGCCTCCTGCACCATTTCGTTCAGTCCTACGGCCGAGGCATAACGGCTGCTACACCGAGACGATGAGCGTGTAAACGCCGAAGCAGAATCAAACGCATCATCTCCGTGATCAATGCAATTCGCAAACGGCGTTGAGGAGATCGTTGTTTTAGATTGAGGAGTGCTTTCACTGTTATCATCATGCGGTGTAGATTTGTCGGTTGGCATGTGCAGAGGTCTGATGGACCCCACGATCTTCGTCCACACGCTCTTGGACTCCTCATCCACAATGATTTTCGGTTTTCTGGAACGCCCTGATCGCATCATGAACAGCGCCACCTTAAAAATGTTCTTGGACCTCTTTGTCTTCTTGCTGGAAGAATGAGTATCTGTTTTCTTAGGTGATTCATCTGCGGTAATTGCTTTCTGGTCATTGCTAATGATCACAGAGTTTTCAGGGTTGAGCTCCATTATCTATGGGAGAAAGGGAATTAAGAAAATAACTTTGAATTATAACTTAGAATTATATTTCTCCCTGCTACAAGCAGGGGAATATAGAAGAAGAGTGGTGTGAGAAAAGTTTAAACATAGCTTTTATATATATACTAATGAGAAATATTGTGCGGGAAGTTAAGGAAGGGAAGGAGTCAACACAAACATATTGTCGGTACATTATTGTGTAACTAATAGACAGTGTCATAATTATTTGGGGACATTATTGTTTGAGGGAATTCTAATATTGGGATGGTAGCATACCAGAGAAGGAAGGTTCATGAGTGGCGGTTTTTGAGGCAAAGGACTCGCAGGGAAGGTTTCTGTTTTGGGACAACTGTTACCTTTATTTTTGTTGTTGTCCTTATAGATGAATAAATGAAACCCTAGAAAAAAAAATTTGAGTTATGAGAAATAAGATGTATCAATTTTATTAGTTATTTTAAAATAATATAATTTTAGGTATAGGAAATAAACTCGTCGTCGTGAGTATTGTCCGAACTCATTCCCGTTTTGATGGGAAATCCTTATATTGATTAGGTATGAGTATGGAGAATCTCTTATTTTTTTCAATTGGATATGGATATAGGTATGAGTGTGTATATAATACTACACAATTTCTACTTTTTATTTCTTCTAATTGTTTAGTTTGTCATGAAATTCATTAGCATTTCCAATATTTTTTCTCTTATCATAACATTTATATGCAATTATGTTCAAATGATATATGTCAATTAAATATTTTTTATGTCTCACACATGAATATTTTCTATTCTTTTTTAATATTTTTATTTATTGTATATTTTCCTTTCATATAAAAATGTTTAACACTCTAAACTTAATGTTTAATAGCATAAACATTTCATTTACTAGGTAATATAAAAAAATTATCTTCTTTACTCTATTATTTTTCATTTTTGTTTCATTTAAACAATTATTTTGTTTCACTAAAACAATTTTCGTTATTTCTGAACGATTCAGTATGTTGATATTAGAAAAGTTTTTTTAGATCTCTAAGTTATTTTTCATCTTATCATACCCTTAATTGTACATTTGTTTTCTTTTGTGCGTTTTCATTCAATAGTTTCTCAAATTGTTTCTAACACACACATTTGATCATTTTTTAATATTTTTATTTGTTGTTTATTTTTATCATGTATAATACTATTTTTATATATTTTATATAATTTTTTATTTCCTACTCATTATCAATCATAGTGTAATTTTGTCACTATGATCGTATAAATAAATTTTAGAGTTAAGTATGTTTTTAGTCCCTAAACTTTGACCCAAAATTGGAATTCGTCCCTGTCTGTCTGAAACTTCAATATATTTTGGTCCCTGAACTTTAAAAATGAATGAACATAGTCTTTTTAACTCAATTATGTTAACTTTTTTTTTAGATGTTGAACGCATTTCTCAGTAGATATTGAACTAGGAATGTGTCAAACAGTGTAAACAACTCCAATACTAACATGAAAAGCGTTCGACATGTAAAAAAAGTTAAAATAATTGGGTTAAAAGGACTATATTCATTCATTTATAAAGTTTAGGGACCAAAATATGTCGAAGTTTCAGACATGGACGAATTCCAATTTTGTGTCAAAGTTCGGGACTAAAAACATACTTAACCCTAAATTTTATTTACTATAATATACAAATTTAATGTAATTGCCATGATTTTTTTTCTCACCATCCAACACATATTGAAGTTCAAAAGATACAAGATCTATGTTAAAATTTTATTATTATTAGTTTAATATTTGTTCTTTGCGTAATTTTGATCAAACGATGTGTTATAACTTTTATTAGTATATAAAGAAGAGATTCATTAGAAGTTGAAAAATTGAAGTAAACAAACATTTTAAATATATTTTAATTTGAATATTTGTTTTCCTTTTATATTTTCTTAAAAATATTTTTAAATTTTATCAGCTAGGTTTCACTAATGTTTGCAAATTTATAAATGTTTAGGTTGTAATGAAATTTTATTTGATATTCTAATGTGAAATATATACTATTATAATTTGTTTTCTAAATATTTGATATCGAAGAAACAACTTTTCCCTTAATATTGAATATTTGATAATATTATGTTTCATTTACTGTAATTTTTTATTATTTTATAAAAATTAATAAATTAATACTAAAGAAGTAAGAAAACGGGTACAGGTATGAGTACGAGAATATACCCGTTATCTGGTGGGGATGGAGATGAGACAAAAGTTTGATACCCGTTAGATTTTGATATTGGAATGAAGACGAATTTTTTTCTATGGGAATAAGTATGAGAAAACAAAACTCGTATCTGTCCTACCCTGTTGACATCCTAATCAGAATATGCTTGAGAAAAGTAGGTATTTATGAGAACTAAATTAAAGAAAAAATAGTAATAATAGATATTCTATTATCAATTATGAATAGCCATAATGTTGATTAATATAGGCATGAATTGGATATACTATAAAATTTTATATCTGAGACATTTAGGTAGATTATCTTTGTTTATATGATCTTCAACTTGGTTATGATGAGTCCAAAACTTTACGATCTGACTCAACTCATCACAAATTAGGTTATGTGGATTGACTTACTAATTAGGGTAAAATATATATATATATATATATATATATATATATATATATTTTTAATTATTTTAAAATATTCAAATTTATATGATGGAAATAATTTTATGTTTTTTTGGATATTAAAATTTGCAGGATTTTAAATATATCAGTAGATAAATACAATAAAATATAAGTTTCTTTTTTTGGGTTATGAATTAAGTGAGTCCAACCCGATTTGAATCCAAATAATCCATGGATTACATGAGCCCAACCCGTTTTTGTCCACAAATCAGACGATTTTTTAAGTTTTTAACCTGGTCCTGGGGTTTAAATATGTAATAAACCGAATTGGCTCAAGATTCTGACAGGTGTTGACATGGCTAGGTGTATAAATGAATTTTAGATTTGGATTTGTTAAGATTACGATAATATTAAAATCTCATTTTCCTAAATAAGATTATTTTAATTTAATGCAGTATATCAACCTTTGAAATTTATAATGTTAAATTTATATTAAAAAATAGATATATCACTTGATAAATAGAGAAAACATTTTACTTAAAATTTATGATATAGAGATGAACCAACAAAATATTGCCAATAGCAACTAAACACATTTATCAATATTCGGCATCAGGTTATGTTAATTTTGATACACTCTGAATTAATGTAAAAGTCAATTAATTAAATACTATTTTAGATTTAATTATCGAAATAATTATTATAAAAAAATATAATTTTATTTTTTATTTTAATTATGTAATTCATAGTTGAATTATATCATGTATGATTAGGGATGTCAACGGGGCGGGTAAGGTATGGGTAGTAGTTTCCCGTACCCTACCCGCTGAATAAATATTCGCCCCGTACCCGTATCCATATCCGTCGGGTATCCGTTATGCGGGTACCCGTCTATTTTTTTCATATCCGCGGGTATCCACGGGTACCCGCGGGTATTTACAAAAATATTTAAAAAAATAATTATTTAACCATAATTATTGTTTGGATCAACAAGTCCCCTTTCTCTGATTCATTCTTGAAAAACAAACAAATAAAAAATCACTACCAATTTATATTGTAGTTTATTTTTGAATAAAATATTAAAGAAATTATTAACTTCATCGATGTCCACCTCTTGCAACATTGTATAAAGTTTCATGTTGTCCAATTTTAAGCTAGAAGAGCCTTAAAACATAAGGAGTTCAGTAAAAATTCCTAACAATCACTTAATTAAAATATCTAAGTAAAAGTGTTAATTTCATTACCTTCCATGTTGGTTCATAACCAGTCTTAGAGACACATCAATGCCTCCACAATATATGAAAGTAATTTACTCATTTGTGGGGTAAGAACCACCATTATTGAATGAAGACTCATAATGTTTTTACTAATATATATATATATATATA
>Ga0214545_1004234_pt1 | contig 26957 bp, 12 predicted proteins | sample CNSS4metaG_FD_160064 | JGI IMG/M metagenome (GOLD analysis project Ga0214545, IMG submission 160064) | Root nodule microbial communities from cowpea collected in UCLA plant growth center, Los Angeles, California, USA - CNSS4 | ecosystem: Host-associated > Plants > Roots > Nodule | place: USA... | reverse complement strand
TATATACTATTTTGTTCAACTGAGAGAATCAATATCTTATATTATGTTTTTGTTACGGAAGAATAATTTATTTTTTAATATTCAATTAAGATTTTCTCAGGATTTATAAGAAAAGGTCTCCCCAATATTTATAAATGCACATTTCGAATTAATTTTAAAAAAAATATTTTTAAAGAAATCGTGATTAAGATCCAATTACACTTAAGAAAATGTAATCTAAATTGAGTTGGGTTGTTTTCCCACCCACTTTTAATATTCAAAATTATTCCTATTTAAAATACTCATTTTCTTTTCGTCATTACTAACTGTACCAATATTAATATCCCTCTACTGTTACAGCTGTTATTACTACCTCTGCCATAATATTATTTCCGAAAATAATTTTATGCGTTTCAAAAAGTTTATTTTTATTTTAAAATTTGTATTCTAAAAAGTATGACACATTTTTGAAAAGTTTGTAATCAAAATTTGTTCTTGAATACTTATTTTAGAATGTTTTCAAAAATTTATTGTAAAATTTTTATTTCAGAAATCTTATCTTAAAATTTTTGTTATAAGTATATCTCTAACAATATATAACAATATATAAAGATAATTATTTATTTTATATTTATATTTTAAAATTTCAGTTTTATCTTTTAAAATATAATATTATTTATTAAAGATTTTAAAATTAACTGATATTTTAAATTTCTCTTATAAAACAATCTATTTCTGTTTTTTTTTTCTATTTATATTCTCTCATTTTTTATATATTTTATTTTTAATAAATATAATTTTATTTTATATATTAACTTAATAATATTATAATATTATTATTTACTAATATAAAATTATATATATTTAAAAAGATCCGTACACTTTTACGCTAATTATTTTACGAATGAAAATTTTGGAGGTGCAGTAACAAATGGTGGAAGTAAAGGAAGAAATATGCGAAGTCGTGTTAAAAAAGTTCGTCAGAAGTTAAAAAGCCCAACATATTTCTAAGAGAAGGCCCAACCCAAGTTTACGAGATAAAACGCAACGGTTAGTAGTTCCTTTTCTAAAACCTAATTCTAATTCCAATAGTACCCTAGTTTCACTGACAAGGGGTTTATGCATGTGACGCAACACAAACCGCTTAGCACGAGAACACTAAAACGGCTACACGATCAAGAAACACGTATAGTTTAGTTGAATCATATTATTAGATCTTTCTCTGTGTGTGTGATTGAGTTTCATCGTGAAACACTCAATTTAGGAGTTTATTTATTTAAATAAAATTGTGAAGAAGATGAACGAAGGTAACAGTAGCAATGGCAGAGTCACTTGGGAAGGTTGCAGCGTCTTGCTTGATATCAACGACGGAGACCGTCTCGTTTTCGCTCGTCTTTCTCCTGTTGAATAAAGTTTTTTTTTTTTTTTTCTTTTTTGAGTGTTTAATATTATTTGTTGGTTTCTAAATATTATTAAAATTGGTGTTGCAGGAAATTGAAGATTGGGAATAAAAATTGCTCTCTGCAACCTTTAATTGGTCGTGCCTTTGGTACCGTTTTTCAAGTGGATACCGCTCCCGGTGGACCTTGTCTTTCTCCCGCACAAGGTTCACTCATGTTCCTTTTCATTTACTTACTTTTGGCCATTCCCATTTTGAGTGAAGTGTTATTTGTTATCGTTGTGCATTCACTTCTGATTAAGTAGTGCAAAGTAAACTATTTTTAATGTCAACAAGTCGGTAATCACAGTATGACTGTTAAGGTAGGTAGTTGCTGTAAAAGTAAGTAATTTTGTCTTGCTTGTTAATTTGTGATTAGAGGATGATAGTTTAAAACTACATTACGGTTTATAGATAGTTTTTTTTTTTTTTTTTCATTTGCCATTTAGATTGTACTTTGTTATTGAGTTGCTCTGTTTTATAGGCTGTAGTTTGTACTTGGGTTCATATGAGATGTATGTTTGGTGGTGTTTTTTTAAGTAGCTGCCGCGTATTATTAGGTGGCGCGGTATTTTTGTGTGCAGGGGTTATTATAGGGATGTAGTTTGATGATAAAGACATGTGGGGGGAGGTGGAAAAGGTACAACGTGTTTGAGTTGTTTGGAATGGTTACTGCTACTGTATCAGTACACTTAGTACAAGCAAATATGTATGGAAATTGCCACATACGGGATGAGTTGTCGTGGTTTTTTTAATTATTTTAGATACCTTTACGGAAAGGGTGGATTAGTTTAAGGATGAAATGTAAGGGTGGATCTGCCATGTTTTGCATTGTCTCAAGCTTTTTGTCGTTCTTGTAACACTTTGGTTGTTCAGTTTGAACACCTTGTGCTCAAGTCTGATTTCAATAGCTTTTCTGCCTCTTCATGAAGAAAAACTTCCATTGTTCCGTTGTATGTTTATTTGTGTGATGTGAGTGTGAGTGATTGAATGAGGTTATATGTGATTGTTTTTTTGTGTATTTTTTTCTTTATGGTTAGCGAAGCATTTTTCTGCACTCTACCATTGTTTTCTCTTAATCTAACATGTGTGGTTTCTCTCTATTTGCAATTCAGTTCATGTTACTAATGCTGAGGAAATAGGAGATGGTCAAGGGAATGATGAGTGGAGGGACAAAGTTAATGTTAATAGCGCTGATGAAGTAAGAGATGGTGCAGTGAATGTTGAGTCAAGAGACAATCGTGCGTTGGTTGACAATAATACTGCACAAAGTCTCACTGGTGAAGATATAGAAGCCATGAGAAGGTGAGTTCATCTTGTCGTGGTTGAATTTCTGTTCTTGGTGGTAGCTTTTGAGGTTTAAACGAATTTTGGTTCTGTGACTTTAATATGACTTGTAATGTGACTGTGGTTTTAGTGTTGTTCTTTGTTGAGTTCATTTTTTTTTAATTCTACATGCTTTTCTGAAATGACCTATCAATATATTATTTCTTTGCCAATCTTGTGGGATTTGATGGTGAAAGGATATTCTGTATCTTTTATGTAGGCAGGGTGCAAGAGGTAATGAAATAATTGAAGCTCTCATTGCCAATAGTGCGACATTTGAAAAGAAAACAGCATTCTCGCAGGTATTTTGACTTATGAAGCCTTTATGGTTTACTACGGTGTAAATATACGAAAAGCTTTTTGTAAATTCTCAAACAGCTTTTTTTCTTCATTGAACAAAAACAACTCGATTCGATAATTTAAGCTATCCAAAACATTCTCTAAAGGTACTGCAACAACTGATTTCAGGACCCTATATGGTTGTAGGTGGGAATGTCATTCCATGTAAGCATTCTTCAGACAAATAGCATTATATATGCCTTTAGTAGGGTATTATTTTACGTCAGTTTCTCTGTTAGGGTTCACAAATAAGCAATAACCAAATAACGGAAGGTTGAAACTGTTAGCATGTTCGCAACTTTGTTTGGGGGACTACTTTGTAAACCTTTGGAGACCAACATATCATAGTATTATCTCTTTGGGACCAAGTTGTGTGTGTGTATATATTTTATTTTAGGAATGAAACTGAAGTAAATTTTGTGCCATTTTTGCAGGAGAAATATAGACTTAAGAAGCAGAAGAAATATGCACCAAAAGTACTTATGAGGCGTCCTGTTGCCCGAAGGTTTTCATTATTATTTTTCTTTGCTGCTTTTATTATTACATATTGATAATGTTTCACATAATTTTGTGCAACTGATCACTGTGCCTTGGTTATAAGAAATATACCTGAAAGATCTATCCTATATGGACTTCCTGAGTTTTGTTCTGTTGATGACAAGACATTACGCTGTTATGCCATCTGTCATTGTAGTACAAACTGTTTGCTTATGGTGGGATCAAGCAGCATTATATTGATTCAATAAAAGTTATACAAATAATTGTGTAAAGAAAATCATATTTTTCTATAATGAAGTTGTTTGTGACTTATATTTTGACTGCCATATCTTTAAATGTATACTGTATCAGTTTTTGATATTTCGAGCCTCTACTCTATTACTTACAGTTAGTATTTTTTTTCTCCAGTATATGTGAAGCCTATTTTAAGAAGTATCCATCCAAAATTGGGTAAGTATTATCTTCAGTTTTTTTCCTCACGTGTTTAACTATCTGTATATATTGTCTATTGGTTTGAGTTATTCTTATGGAGCAAGATGTAAATTGTGAACAAGTATTAAAATATCTTTGATATACGCATGTGGTTTTAAAACAAAAGAAAAAGAAATAGAAGAAAGCAAATCTCAACATATTGTATATGTTAAAGTTTCGCTGGATAAAGAGGCTGTACAATTTCTAATTTTCTGGTTTTTATGAAACCAAACTCCCAACTTTATGACTACAATACATATTCGGCCGTTCATAAAATTAAAATGGTGGGTTTATGTTCTGTAGATGAAGTGATGCATCTATCCTTGATATTGTCTCTGACTAATTATTAATGCTTCAGATTCTTGCGGGTAGACACGTTGTCCCTTCTACTTTCCATGGCTAACGTTTCTTCAAATTCTGACATTCTCGTAGTTGATATGATTGGTGGCCTTCTCACCGGGGCTGTGGCTGAACGTTTAGGAGGTATAGTATACATTAAACTAAGTTGGCGATTTAGATAATAGTGCATTTTTCCCTATTAATAAAAATGGTTCTTTTACAAAAAGAAGCTGTAACAAATGGGTCCTAAATATGTAATTAGGTATTGATTATTGCCAGTGAATAATATGGTAACATAAATGAAATAGCACTTCACTGTTGTATATATACGTATATTCTGTTGTTCTAAACGTTCTTCTGACTAAGCAAGTGATAGACATGTGATAACTTAAATATTTTACAGGTACCGGTTTTGTATGCAACTCATATTTTGGGCAGGCACCTTATTCCATGGATATCGTGAGAATATTTAATTTAAGTGATGAAATCTGCAAGAGGTCAGATGATGTGTTTTATTGCATTAATAATTTTTATTTGTTAAAATCATCATAATCTGTTTTATCATTCTTGCTGTCGTGAATGCCTTGCATATTTTAAGCTTTAATTTTTCAAAAGCAGTTTTGGATGTTCTTTTGTAAACCTGTATATTTTTTACATTATTAAAAGATCTTTTTTTTTTTTTCAATTCCAGACGAACAGTTTTAGACATTTTTTCTTTGAATTTAATAATTTTATGAAGCTCCGAAATAAAGAGAGAAAAGTTTATGTAGGTTTCTTTAGAGATAATGATGGATAATTTAGTAGAAATAATTGTTATATTATGTGCTCCGTTCACCATATGAATCTCTTATATTCGTATAACTCATATATTAGTTTTATGATTCTATCTGGGAATCATATAAAATGACTTTGAACTGGTTGTTTGATCACTGCCACATTAGATGGGTGTTTTGAATGTCTGTGTTCCATCGTTTTGGTTCTTGTCTCTGGCTTTATGATCATCATCTCTTATTTGTTGTAGAATTCTACGTTCTCCCATTTCCGACTTGTTATCACCAAAAGAATCTTCTGAAAAAATTCTGCAACATGATGTCTGCAATGTGGAAGGCCAGTCAAATGTAAGTAGCATCTCCTTGATCTCTTGACGAGTTCTATCTTGTTTGCAGACTAGAACAAGTTATGATGTTGCAGGATCAAATATCTGCGTCGGTCAGCATGGTGGAAAACTCTCATTCTTCGGAAAATGGAATTTCTGATATTGGGATAGATAATACTGAACCTGCTATAGAAGTTCGGAAAGCTCCAAAGGCTGGAGAGAGGGCGCAGAAAGAAGTCATTGACTCGTGGAAGGAAAATGGTTTTTCTAGGTATCTGACTTTAAATATGTCCCTTACTGTTCAAAGAATAATGGAAATGAACATTTTCTTTTCCATTTTACAGTCTAATTGTTGCTGCACCTGAGTTGGATACTTGGACAGTGGTTAAAGATCTCTTGCCCCTTTTAGCAAACTCTGCTCCGTTTGCAATTTATCACCAATATCTTCAGGTATTTTCTATGAATTATTATTTAATTTATTGTTTTCATGAATGATAATATTTTCTATTATGAATACAAAATATTTTAAGAAATCAAATGTTTTCTGTGTTGCATCTCTCTGAACCGATTTCTCCAATTCTTCACGCCATTGTTTCATGAAATTTCCTTCCTTATCCTTTTTCTCTTGTCCTGTACCAACGTGCCTTCAGCTAACAGAATCTTCGTCCACTGTTGTATAAAATGCAGCCACTTGCAACCTGCATGCACAATCTACAGCTTGGGAAAATGGCCATTGGATTGCAAATATCAGAGCCTTGGCTTCGTGAATACCAGGTACACGTTATTTATGTCATTCATATCATTGTTACGAAATTAGAGAACTTTTACGAAGTCCTTTAGTTACATAAGTTATTTATATTACTCATCAAATTTTTATGGTACAAAATACAGATCACACCCTCCCTTTATTCATATATGTATATGTATATACAGGTACTTCCATCTAGAACTCATCCATGCATGCAAATGAGTGCATTTGGGGGTTACATTCTCAGTGGAACTAAGATATGCAGCACAGCTAACTCCGCAACTCCAACAGATTAGTTTTGCTCTGATTACCCACTTTCTCCATTTTCATCCTTACTCTTTCTAGATCAGTCCAATTTCCAGCTTATGCATATATATTGGATAAATAGCACATGAATCCCAATGCTTTCAGGGGCAAATTGTCATCTTTTCTGCTGCATAATTTGCTCTGTGCAAATTTAACATTTTTGAGTTTCCGACACGGTTTTCGTCGGCCAAAGGCTAGACATGGAGATTGTACACTAGTTATTTATTTCAATGTTTACTGCCAGCAATCCTTTTAACTGTCACAAATTTTATTGTTGGCTGTAATCTGATGATGTTTTTACCCTATACAATATTTATTTGACCATGCTGTCCTTTAACCTGAGTAACTTCAATTCTGTATTAGCATATCTTTCATGAAGCATTTGACGAATTTAACTTTGGTGATGTTTGGGTTAACATATTTCCAATTATATTAAGCTTGTTTTTCTCCATTAGAACAAAACTGCAGTGCATATGGTGTGTATGTGTCGACTTAAAAAACTTAGTAACCATGTCATCCACATATTTTCATTCTATATAAACTGTTTTAAATAACTGAACTAACTTTTTATTCTAACCCAATAATTTTATAATTTTTCATGGACCCCACACTTTTGAATGCAAACCTATTTGTTTTTTAGTTCGGTAGATTGATTTGATGAAATTAATTTTGAACCTTTTAAAAACATAATAAGGCACTGCAACAGTACCAAAACATGTACCACAAATCCGAAGAATTAGTGGTTGAAGTTTACCAAATAGGCACTGCAACAGTACAAAAACAAAATAAAACACTGCATCAAGTGTTGCTATGAGATGCAATTAAAATAGTTGGTAAGGAGTTTATAAACATAAAACAACTCTGGGACCTACTAATAAATGAGAAGTGAGATATAACAAACATGAAATTAATTCAAAGTTGTTTATTTAATACTAAATAGGGGAAAATCCAACTGAACAAATCCATCAAGTTGTTAAAATTCATTCTGTATAAAACTCACTCTTCTCCATAGTACTTCATCAATTTTACCGCTTTGAACAATTCAAATAACCTTTTTACTCTAACCCATAACTAAAATATTTCTCAAATTGGCCTCACAATTTTATTTTTGATTATTTATTTCTACTTTACGGTTTATGTGAGATTACAAAAAGATAGGAAAGGAACAGTTAAACAATAATTGTTGATTGTTATGGCATTAATGCCATTAAGAACAATAGATGCTTCCACTAGCAAGGATGGTACAATGCTGGTGAGGGATCACTCTCTAGTGATCTTTAATTACTATTTAATTTACTTTTGTCTTTTTGATGCTTTTCCAAGGAAAAAAAAACCTTTGATGGTGTACTTGCTCTTCTTGTTAAAGTTGGTGTCACCTAATAACATCCATTATGTATAACTGCATATCTCTTATTAGTAAGCAGATGAAAGGGTTACATAGTGAGAATCACATAAGTGTATATTGTATAGTATTGCATTCTATTGTAATGCCAAGAGGGAAATTTAGATTCTCATAGTGACCTTTTTTTTTCCGGTGTCTCTTAAATGTGTTATATTAAATTTTTTTAATGGTTAAATATGTTTTGGATTTTTTAATTAATTAATTTTTTTTTAAATTTTGATCAAATTTAGTTTTTCAATTTTAGAAATTCATGAATTTAACCAAATTTTGTTGAGTTTAATTGACGTTTCAAGCAGGTCTCAAATATATTTTTAATTTAATATTAAACAGGGAATATATCAAAGAAGGTAAATAATTCAAAACTTATATGAAATGCATCTAAAACATCAAATAAACTTATAAAATTCATTTAAAAAAATTAAATCCACTCATTTATAAAATGAAAGACTAAATCATATCAAAATTTTAAAAAATAATTATTTTTAATTTTTACTAAAAGTTAAAAGACAAAATACATATTTTAATTTTTTTTAGTATATGAACATTAATATATTGTTTAACAAATAATGACACTAAACATTCTATCAGAGAGAATGTGGACTCTGAAAGAGTTGGTTAGTGATATTTCCGTTAGAATTATAATGAGAATATTAATGTAAAGTATATGAAATGGGAAAGTGACAGTGTGTTGAAGTTTGCCTACTTTTGCAGGGTTAGTTGGGTTGTCAAGCTCAGAGGTTTTACATACCAAAAGCAATTGCAAATATAGGTCCACTTTGCTTATCACATCCTCTCTTTTTTTTTTTTTCGTTGTTGCAAACACTTCAAACTAATCCCTTTCTAACCTAATCATATTCTAAAGAACAATGAATGTGATTAATTGTTAATGAAGATATTGAAATGTTTAATAGTAATACTATTAACTTTATCTCAATTAGTTGAATGTATAGATATAAAAATTATTATATCTACTTGAGAACTGTACTACTGATTGAATGTGACTAAAATAGTGCAAATTTTATTCTCTAGTTTTTTAAAAAAATTACAAGTTTAGTTAGGTATGATGAGAAGGTACGACACGAAATAAATAAAAAAATCAAATGAAAACTATTTTACGCATAATAACTTCTTCAGTTCAAGTTTGTATTCTCTCACAACTTAACCAAATTTATAATTTTTTTTAAATGTTTCTACTTACCTAAAAAGCCAATAATTTTACACTATTTTAGTAAAAAAGTTACAATGATTAATATTTTCATTTACATGCACCACAATAAGTTTGTATTATCTTGTTTCCTTTCTCATCAAAGATATGCTATGATATAAATTGATTAAATTCAGTGAACAATGAAAGGATAAGATTGTTAAAAGTCAATGGTAACGGCTAGTGGGAAAAAATTCCCTTACCCAAACCCTTGTCATGTGCTGAAAACTCTTTTTTTTAACCCTTTTGGGATGGGAAATGGTACAAATTATTCTGCACTCTCTTTTTTCTATTGCGCAATTATAAAGAAATCAGACAAATTTAGCATGAATTTTCAACTTTAGTATATTACATTAATCAGAATTGATTTTTTTTTTCGATTTTCACACTAAAATTTGAAAATATTTTTTTCGTAGAAATTAAGCACTACGTATAAGGGAACTTTTAACAATTCACATATCTTGCTCAACAAATTAAGTTTATCTCTACAATTTCATTCTAATTAGTAAAATCTTTGAATGAATTTATATATTTTAAGAATTTTTGCCAAAAATATAGTAAACAATAATTTTATATTAAAATATTGATACCCATAGTAAATATTATGTAAAAAAAAAAAAATCCTTGCAAAGTGAAAGTGAAGACTTAGTTAACAATATATAAAATCTAGTGGATTAAAAAATGACCAAGTCTTTGTTGCAACGGTTCAATTTGTTATAAAATTCCAAAGTCAAACCGAAGTTAAATAGTATATTGAAAATGTAAAATTCTGAATGCTTTTGACAGTTTACTTTTGAAAATTGGAAATCATGTAGAATTTCATAGTTCAACTTTCTACTTGCTACCACGTCCCGTCCTTCACCTAAAATCTTATCAAAGTATTCACATTATGGAATAAAGGAAACTCATTAAGGTAGAATTTAGATAAAGAATTCAACATCTCAAGGCTATTTAAAATCAATGGAAATGTAAATGTTTCAAATTTTAAGTATGTCTGTACTTCGTCTATTATCAGTTTTAAATATATGACATTTTTAAAATCCTTATTATTATTTATAGTAAATTTAATACCAATCGTATTTTAATTAGTAAATCTTAACAAATATAAAACATTTTATTACTTTTCTCTTTTAGAAATTAAATCCCTAAGAGGAATATATTAAGGTTTTCAATTCATCAATCTTATAGAAAAATAAAATTTATCCTTATTCGAAACTTTGATATATTTTAATTTCCAAACTTTAAAATGAATGAATATAAGTTATTTTAAATCAATTTCGTTAATTTTTTTACTTATTAGACATGTTTCCTAATTTCTCCGGCCGACATTGAAGCGAGATATGTCAAACAACTTAAACTATTCAAATTATAGCATGAAACATGTTTGACACTTGAAAAAATTTTAACTTAACGTAATTGCATTCAAAAAGATTATATTAATTTAATTTTAAAGTTTGAGGACCAAAATATATCAAAGTTTCGAATAAGGATAAATTTCAATTTTGCGTCAAAATTTAAGGATTAAAAATATATTTAATCCTAAAAAAATATAATATAAAAAATAATTATAAATGCATGAGTAAATCATAATTATTTTTAATAAAAATTGAATGCTAAAAGTAAATTATTGATTGAAAAATATCAAGAATTTAAAACTAATTTTTTTTGGGGCTAAAAGTATATTTAAACCATGTTTCAATTAAATTTTAATTTTATGTAAAACAATATTTCAAATTCTTCATTAGCATAATATAATTCATGAGAAATTAAGTTTTGAATTTATTTTTCAAAAAATTGTATTTCAATATAAAATTTATAAAATGTAGCTAATGTTTAAATTATAAACACAAAAAAAATGTTAGAAATTGAAAATTTTAAAAAAATTATTAATAAAATATTTGACATAAATGATACATGAGTATAAGAAAATAGAGTATCTGATATTTCAATTTCAACATAATTTGTAATTATGAAAACCGTTTTAAAAGAGAAAAAATAAGCATTGATAACTGTTTACTAACTAATTTTTTAACCAATTTAAAACACTATATAATAACTATTTTTTATACAAAAGTTAAAGTTTATAACAACAAATAAAAATTTTAAATTTTGTATTAAAAAACAATTAAAGTTAAAACTCATAATAAATAAATAAATTTAAATTTATAATGAATGATTTAGGTTGCGCTATGTTTAGCCTTTCTTTTAAAACTCTTTAAATTCAATTTGAAAAACGAAAACGATTAAAAAGAAGATAATTTGAAGTGATTAAAGAGAAAGTTCCAAATTAATTACGAGGATGGTGTGCAAAATACACACATCTTAAAATAAAAAAACAAAAAATATTATGTAAGCTGTTTGATTGAGAAAGTATTGGAAAAAGTAGGAATCTCATTTTTGAAGTTGTTAATGATTAGGGACATAGAAGTACAGAAGAGAGTATGGGAGAGAGGTTGGTGAAAAAAGATAACGGGCATGTGATAGATAAAGAGATGTAAAAGACAACAAGTAGACAGAAAAACAAAAGCATAGGAGAATAATAAGATGCTGAACAGAAAGACAGAGGAGGGTATACAGAAGAGATGAATTGGGATCAAAAGAGACGCTGAAATAAAATAGAAAATACAATAAAATTGAGATGCTAGCCCTTCGAAGAATTTTATTTTTTATAATGTCTTCATTTTGCTAAAAAAAACTTTGTAGATGTACCAAAAAAGAAAATTCAGACAGAAAGAAATAGAAATTGAGTATATTACTGTTGTGTTTGTATTGATGACAGCAATCAATAACACTGCCATGCGGATTGTAAATAAAATTTGTGAAACCAACTTGGTTTGGTTGATGTGGTGCATAAGCAACCTGCTTCACCTAATGCCTGCAAAAAGGTATTATGGAGAGAAGTGGGCAATTAATGAAATATTCTGCCTTCCCTGTAATGAAAAAACTTGGTAATACTGTTACACCAACATCAAGACCAGCTATACAAAAGCATCCGATGGAAACTAAGTCCATATAAAGTGGCATCATCAGGCTACAAATGCTTCCATGCCATCACAAAATTTATGAAAAAAATATATAAAATGAAGCAACAAATGGAATGGAAACTTGGGAAAACAGATTTACATCAAGTTCTACAACAATTCAATGCTCATAATTGTCCACCTACTTCCTATTTCAGGCTAAAATTTTGACAATATTCCGCGTGCTAGCGAGTTCCTGCTGATCGGGTTTTTCTTAGTCTGCCACGTGTTAACCGAATGCTTTCTTCCATTATGGTTTCTTTGGTAGGAGTAGGAGGATTCCCATTTACATTTACTGAAGAAGATGAAGATGGTGCTTCGATCTGCTTTGCCTTTGCCTCTGCCTCTGCTGGTGCAGACTGGATGCTTGTTTCAGGCGCAACATTAGACTTTTGAGTGCTCAAAGCAGCTCCACCAGACTTCTGAGTACTCAAAGCAGCTCCACCAGACTTCTGAGTACTCAAACCAGCACCACCAGACTTCTGAGTAGTCAAACCAGCTCCACCCGATTTCTGACTACTCAAAGCTGTTGCAGATGTGGCTGCTTTAGGAACTTTTGGAGAATCCAATTCCTCTGCTACTTCCCTCTGGAGCTGACTCGAAGATGTGCTAGAGGTAGGGGATGGAGGTTCCTCAACTTGTGGTTCTGTTGCAGCAGCTGGTTTCTGACTTGCAGGTGCTGGTTGACGGACCTTCACACCTGGGCGTTGCTGTGGTTTCAAGAGCAATTTGTTTTCTTATTGGTATGCATAAATAACAATGAGTTGGATGATTATTGTATCCTTCTCAAAAAACAAGCAACTAATAATTTACTAACTGAAGTTACAAATAGATAATAACTGTATATAACTTTTAACAACGTAAAAACAAGAAACCAAAAACAGTATCTTCATTTCAACATTATCATGAAAAATGGAAATATTACTTAGAACAATATGTTCCTCTTTCTTTGGAAAAAATTAGTATAATTTCAGGTATTAGTTTCTTTCTTTCTACAATATTGTTTTAAGAGGAATGCAATCGTTCTGACCGGCACCTTTACACGTACTTATGCATAAATTTAAAAAAATACATATTTTATTACTAAAAACCAGAAAAATTCAGGATAAGTGGCACAATTCAATCGCAAATTTCGAAAGCCGATAATTGATATTCTAGTACACTTAAGTCAAACTCGATCATAATAGCAGACACAACCAGTGCATAATCATAATCAACTACCTGAGCAGGTCGAGGTGCTGGAGTCGATTGTGCAGCAACAAATTGCAAAATGTCATACATTCTGGTCTGACCATAACTGAAAGCTCTTTGCCAATACAAAACTGCAATGTCCCCTGCCCTTGTCCTCAGTTCCAACAAGTTGCGATCAATCTCCGTCTCGTGTTTGGCAACATATGGTCTGAAGAAGGAGTCATACACATATGTTGTTCCCTAACACATCAATATTAAATTTTACTGTCATATTGAAGAGAAGCAAATAAGAAAGTAATAAAGGATTTTATACCATAGTAAGTAGTTTCATACCTTAGTTTTGGGATACCAAAGAAAAACGAAAAATGCCAACTTAGCTTCACTGTACATTGGGACCCTTCATGAAGAAATCAATTCAAAGCTAAGAAGTCATTATAAACTCTTTTTTTTTTAAATAAGGAAAGCAGATATTCTTTGAGCACATCCAAGATAGAATCCTCTACCATGATATAAAAGTATCACCAACCCTCTCACATACAGTTAAAACGGCCACCAAGATCCTGCAACACGGGGAAAAACAAAGTTGGTATCAGTATTTGTCAGTAGAAGTTATCACGTTAAGTTAAGCACAAATAACTAATCTATAATGCGTTCCAAATTAGCTCTATTTTGAAGGGGAAATGGATTATTTTCCAGCAAAATCATGAAAAAGCTACAGAAAACATATATGATTATTTCTCTTGCCAACAGATGAAACAAACATGGTAAACGCATACCAATACTGGCACCAAAAGCGGAGTTGTTCAATTTCCGGCTTATTCTTTTCAACCGCTTTATAGCATTCATAAGCTGGATAAGCATAGCCAAAGACCATCCTGTAAATAAATCAAAAAGACCAAATAAAACGATTAACCTTCAAATCTCACACACAAACCATTCGTATCAGAAAAAAAAAAAGAAACTGGACTTTTGGAACAGCAAAAATACATACGCTAGCGCCCAGGTAAGAAAAGATCCTATCATTTTGTATCCCTGACATTGAAAAAAAAAAGGTTACTCCAAAACAGCATAACGTACTAACATTCAAGCAACTGAAACTGAATAACAGCGATTGCATTGCCATATCAATTAATGTATCTCAAAATATTTTACATAACAAATCCAAAAATCGTCCAATTCCAAGCTCGTTAAAATGTCAGCATGACAATATACTCCCTACAGCCTATTTTTCTCCACAGAACCACAATTCCTTCAGTTTTATTTCCAAACTTGAACAGTAACAAGCGCAGTGTTCTTAGAACAGCAATAATCGTGAGTTGTCAACCTAGATAATGCTCATCAGTCTTCGCAATACCTAGTCGTGGAATGCATAGAAAAATGCAGAGGCGGAAACCAGTGAATCGAAAAACTAGGTCGAAGCAATGCGAAGTAAATTAAAGATCAGCGTGTAAGATGAAAACTCCACAACACTAGCACGGGTAACAGAACCGTCAAATGCACTAAAACCGTTTGATTTAATCTGATTTGTTTCACACGTCGCAAATCAACAATGAAACCAACATTTAAAGTGAAAATGAAGAACAAATACCTAGAACCGAGTGTATTGCGTTGAAGAAAGAGAACGAGAAAAAAAAAACAAAATGATAGTCGGAATCCGAAAGGAAAGGAGCAGAGGTAAATCTGGCGGCGGAATATGGAAGAGATCGGCGACGGCGCCGGGAACGGCCACCGCAGACCGTTACGCTGTCGGCGAGAGGTGTTGGAAGAAAAACAGTGCTAAGAGGGAAAAAAAAAAGGAGAAAAGAAAGAGGATTAGGATTTTGGATTTAGAACAGACGGAGCGTTTTAAATGGTTTTTCTGTTCATTATATGGATCAGTTGTGAGAGTGTGTGTGTGTGCAGTGTATTAAATTATAGACTATTGATGACTCACTACTACAGTGTAGAGAGTAGCTAGAGAAAAGATTGTGTGCGTGGAGGTGTTGCAACCTTTGTCTGTGGCGTGATCCTCGCTCATCAATTACCCTTCACCTACACTCTAATACTCATGACACCACAAACCAACATTTTTTATTGCCTCAAGCACATTCATGTAACCATCATCAATTAACACAATTTGGAATTGATGAATTGCTTTTGGGAAAATTTATATAAAGTTTTCATAATTTCAAAAGAATAAAAATAAAATTTATGATATATATTCGATGTAAACGAAATTTGATTTTTTATTATTATTTCTCTATCTTAAATTCAAAATATACAAATGAATACTTATTTGTATATTTTAAAATTTATTATTAGAAAATTTAATATGTCAATATTAATATATCTTGAAGGGTTAAATATATTTTTGGTCCTTAAAACTGAACTTTAGAATTGTATGAACTTTAGAATAGTTTCTTAGCTAATAATGAAGTAAAAAAGGTGTTAAACAGTGTAAACAACTCAAATACTATAATCAAATGCGTTTTAAACATCAAATAAACTTATAAAAATTTGGTTAAAATGACTAAATTCATGCAATTCTAGAGTTAGAAGATTAGATTAGGTCAAAATTTCAAAGAGAAACTAATTACAATTTTGCCTAAAAGTTAAGGGACCAAAAATATTTTTAACTCTATTTTTAATGTTCAACATAGAAAAAAAAATGCAATGCACAATTTAAATTCTGTGCAAACCTCATATTACAAATCGGTTTTAAATATTAAGTGGGTTTGAAATTCATCTTTTATAATAATATCAAAATCATTTGGAAAAATTTATTACTTATCTACTTATCTTTCCGTCTGTCATTATTAATATCTACTTTCACATTTAAAATATTGTAAAAAATATATTAAAAATCTCACATCGATCGTAAAAAAGAGAAATGTATAGTATATAAACCTATTTTATAGTTTTTCTTAATTGAAGACATGAAAATTGGGTTGGGATGATTATTATGTTTGAGCGGTGGAGTGGAGGGCACGGGTCTTGGAGAGTTTTTGTCAACCACAAGAAAGCTAAGAGAAGCAACGAAGCATGTGTCCATGGTAGATTTATTGGGTTCAAAAGTAAAAGCTAAGAAGAAAAGAGCACATCCTCAAGTTCATTTCAGAAAGGCAAAGGGACCCTAAGATTAGATGACACTATAAGGGTATCATTAATAATTTATGCATTATAAAAAGGTAAAGAAAAGGGAACCATGTGGAGATTGAAGAAGTTGATGTTTCCTCATCAAGATGAAAATGAAAATGAAAATCAAAAAGAAAAAGAAGGGAAAGCCTTGGATTCTACGTTTCTTCTTAAAGTTTATGAATGATCCATTTCATTGCATGTTATGGGGCATGCCAATGTTGAATATAGATATTTTCATGTACCATCATAACAATTTTCCAAAGTTCAACATCAATGTTCATTGTTGCTCATTCCCTCATGTGCCACCTAATTATTTCTATTTGGTACCCTTTCGCTCTCATTTTTATCTATATAATACCCATCTCCTATTTAAAACCTTTTCACTTTCTTTCACACATAAACTCATTTCTACTTTTTCGTCCTTTACCTTATACAAAATCTATGAAACAAAATCATGTTTCATATTTCTTTCTTTCATCGATACTTCACATTAGGTTAGTGTATTTTTAGTTTATCTTAATTTTTTTAAAATGATTGTCGCAACCAAGATCGTGACGGGACAATGAATATAAAAAAAACAAATTTAAAAAAAAATTGGAATCATCACCATAATTATTTTTGAAAAAACTATAAAAAACTATAAAAATAAAACAAATATGCTAAAAAAATGTTAATTTTTCTGAGTCAGAAAATCAGGGTTGTTCAGATTTGGATTTTGAACCGAACATGGTGGAATTATAAAGCAAATGATAACAAAACATAGATGGCATAAACATAATGTGTTTGGAATGCTATTATTTGGAATAAAATTCAAACGAATTATTGTGTCAGAAATAAAATGTGCATGCATGTGATGTCGTAATGTGTCTGGAGGGTGTCCCAATGAAAGACAAAATCAAATTTCATAAAAATCAATATAATTGCTTTAAGAAATTATTATTATTATCAAGAAAAATAATTAGAAAAATCTATCATTTTGATAAGGTTGGTCTTTCTAAGAAAAATAATTTTTTCTATTGATTTTGGGTCAGTTTTTAGCACTGACAATGTCACAATGAGAAAGAAATTGATTTATAAAGATGGACAAAATAACGAAAACTAATTTATAACGTGGGCTAAGCCCAGTGTGAAAAGGAGGCGACAAACTACAAAAGACAGCTTCTTTCTCCACCTCTTTTTTTCTTCATGCACCTGTGTCGGAAACGTCTAATTTTTCTATAATTTACATTTTCAGATATGACATTTGAAAACAAATTTTTGAATTTCAAAATTTGGAATATGTTTCTACATTCAAAAATATATTCCAAATTACATAAACCAGAAATATATTACACAATTTACAATTAAACCAGAAAATCAAGTAAAATTTTACAATAGATAGTAAAATTTGTCAAATAATAATGATAATAATAATTAAACGATAAATTTTACAATTAAAATTAAAATATAACACTGAAAATCAAGTTTCCTATCTACTTAAACCAAAAAATACATTAGACATGTTCACATATTTTCAATCTCATTAAAGATGCAACAAAAACTAAAAGAGCTAGAGTTGGGCTTTACAAAATGACGGGCTTAGGAGTATTAAAATAGACTATTACTTTTTCCACCCCATAATCACTAACTATATCCCCACAATATTAGAATATTGCCGTAAATATATTCTGGAAGGCATTTTATGAGTTTCATTACGAAAATCACATTCTTAAAATTTCATTTTAGTAATTCTGTTTTAGAAATTTCATTCTAGAAATATTATTCCGGAAATTTAAAAAAAATTATTTTGGAAATTTTTTGAAATATATAATCCAGAAATAAATTTTCCAAAAACCAAGATGTGATTTTAAAAAAAATTATGTTAGATAAGAAATTAGTAGGTGATTCGTTAGCAATCCAAGACTGCGAATGGAACAGAATGTTAAAGAAAGTTCGCTAGAATAGAATTTAACTTTATATTAAAAGTGACTTTTTAAGTCTAATTTAACCCATAAAACTGGTTGGTAAGATCAGAATTATATCAATTTATATATTATAAATTAATATTATAATATGATACTTTATAAACAAATTGGAAGGATTAAAAAGTAAAAGCGTTAATATGATACTAAAGAATTGAAATAAAATGCAGGATGATGAGGATAATAGAGCCACGTGTAAGATGGGACAATGACTATGTGGTCGTTACTGCCACTAGTTTTGGTTGGATGATGTTGTTAGGAGTTTCATTGCCTCACTTCTCATTCTTAACGATTCCTTTTCAGTTCATTCCAGATATCACAAAACTGATCAAAATATAAAAACAAAATTTTAATTGAAGGGAGTGAGAGATGACACTGTCTCCTTCTCTTTCTCTCCCTAACTTCCATTCTTCCTTTCTTTGTTGCCCTCTAAAATCCAAGCCTTCTGCAACAACTTTTATTCAACCAAAACCCTCTTCTTATCCACGCATTAGAGCTCTGGAACTTGATCAAAACACGGTCAGTTATTTCTTATTTCTGCAACTTAGCAAACGTAATCTTAATTTGTCTTTGTTGTTTTCAAATTACTTTTTGTTTTTCAGGTAGTGGCTATAAGTGTAGGACTCGTGAGTGTGGCTGTTGGAATTGGCATTCCAGTGTTCTACGAAACCCAAATCGATAATGCAGTGAAGTGTTTTTACTTTGCACTATACCCTTTTGAATGTGTTCTATTTTTCATCTCGTGTTTTGGGTTTTTCATTACAGTTTCTCTTTGTTGCAGGCTAAGAGAGACAATACGCAGCCTTGCTTCCCATGTAGTGGATCTGGTGCTCGTAAGTTTTTATTTTCTATATGAAGCATTATTCAATCAGAAACTGAAACGAGTTTAATTTCTCAATTAATCAGAAATTATTGTTATTACTATGGTTTATGCTTGAATGATGGTATGAATATTCTTTGCATTATCAGAGTGCATACACTGTTTATTCAGTCGTAACTGTTGAATAAGGATTTGTTTGCCTATTTAGCTCAATTAAGAGTTTCTCATTAGGTTCTTAGCACATAAGAGGTTGTAGCTCAACTCCACACAGAGTGAAAGTGTACTTGGTTATACAGTTCCTCCTATTTAGGTAACAGTTATCACCTTTAAGTAGGGAAAAGCAACAAAATGGTGTAATTTCTTTTTTTAAATTATCAAAATGAGCAGATTTTAAGAATCACATAAGTTGTGTCAGCTTAGTAAGATTTATTGTGGAGAAGTTATGTCGGTTTGACACGATTTCAGAAAATTGTGATATAAACTGACTCAAAAGTCATGTCAAATTCACAAAGCGTTTTCACATAAACTTCTTTCTTTCCTCTGAATTTGAGAGTTCAAGAGTTGGTAGGTTTTTGACCAATCTTGTTTGAATTGTTATACTGTGGGCAGAGAAATGCAGATTTTGCTTAGGATCTGGCAATGTGACAGTTGAACTTGGTGGGGGTGAAAATGAGGTGTCTAGATGCATAAACTGTGATGGTGTTGGTTCACTCACATGCACAACTTGTCAAGGTTCTGGAATTCAACCTCGTTACCTTGATCGCAGGTATGAAGTTCTGCAACCTTATTCTCTTCCTTTGTAATTTACCAACAACACCAAAAGTTTTGTTCCATTAGTTGAGATCAGTTACATGAATCATACCATGTCATATCTCTAAAATGTTTTTGTGTCATATCATACATTCATTCTAACATTCTCATTTATGCTACTCCACCCATATTATCTAGTCTTCTAAAGTCCAACTTTCATTGCCATAGCTTTCCCACAAAACTCTTTTTTGAGTTTGGTGGATATTTTCTATCATAGTCAGCCATCCACTTGAATATTTTGTGTGACATATGTGATGCATCGTTATATCAACAGATGCTTAAAATCTCTGTTTCCAAAAGAATGTACCCAAAAATTTACCTTAAAAATTACCAAGAACAAATTTAGTGAATATGCATACCATGGAAACTTTGTCAATCAGCATTCATTCTGGTATAACAATAAGGCTATAAGGAATGAGTCAGCATATAAGAGGCTAAAAGGATGAAGAGTTTTGAGAAACCTTAAACTATTCTTCAGCAAAAACATGAGCTTTGCTTTGGTTATTCATAGAAAAGTTTTCAAGTCTTCTGTATTGTACTGTTGACTACTGTTTTTGTGGTTCATATTAATCAGAGAATTCAAAGATGATGACTGAGGCAAGCTAAGAATAATTGGCTCTGATTTTGGATCTGATATGAGGTTAATGTACTTATTTAATGGGTTTGATATGAGTACACACCTAATGCAATTGGCAAAATCAAAACCATGTTCATCCTTTGATTTGTTTACATTTTAATCAGTGATTTGATATTATTAGGCTACTCACTTTTGTTGCCTATGTGTGTTGATGTTATTCTTTTTATCATCTTCTAATTTAATCCAAACATTGTACATCAACACATTCTATCAAAAATTCGTTATTTCAATTTCTTTTCATTATTATGTTTTTATTGTTTTAACGCTTAGAATTACAATTTTTAGAGGCATTTTAAGGTGCATGGCTTGGACTAAAAGTACCACACGGTGCATGCTGCTCTAACCATTATTAGCAAATTTATTAAAATTAAGTAATTAGTACACATATCATAATCAAACCTATTCCAACAAATCAATAATTTTATTTTGAAGCTAAATTAATTTATTTAAACAAATCATTGGTTTTGTTTAAATAAGATTATATTGACTTAATTGTAAACTTTGCTGGTTACATAATTCTTTATGTTTCATTACAATTTACACGTACCAGTTCACTCGAAAAAAATAATAGAATTATTAGTTATATTAACTTCTAGTACTCAAACTTTACTACTTTCTAGTTGTTTCATTGTCAGTTTTTTTTTTTTTATTATTCCATTAAAAAAAACAGCTTGTCCTCTGTGCTGAAAATATGTGTAAAAACTTGTCCTGTATTATATTATACTAAGCAAGATCTCTGTTAAAAATGTTTCTTGTATTAATGAGATTAGTGTGAATAAATTTCAAGCGCTTTACTATTGACATTAAATAAAAAGATCATTAAAGCACGAAGGAGTTTGAACTTACAATATACTAATAGTTTTGCGTATAAAAAAACTGGGCGTTATTTTGAACCTAAACAAATAATTAAATACGTGTTATTTTTTGTAAGACTGACGAGTATAACTTTATCATTAAGCACAAAAAATATTAAATGGAAATTAAGTGAATATTGTATATATAAAACGCTAATTTTTTATTTTATAGAAGAGTGTTATATTTGCACAATTGATTTTTTAAATGATAAATACAAAAGATAAATTTAAAAGATTGACAATTCAAAAGGGTGAGTAAACACGAGTTGGAATAATGAACATATAATAAGGAAAATAGGTTTAAAAATGTTTTAAAAAGCCTTGTGAAATAAATGTATTTTTATTCTGGTTCCTAATTTTAATCTCTCTAGAATGAGAATTGTAGTTATTAATGTTATAGAATATATGAAATTTGGTTTCAATTCCTGTAAAATATTATTATTTGTCTTTCATTCTTTTAAAATTTCAAATCACTAATTGTAGTGTCCAGCATTTAGAATAGACAAATAGCACAAAAATTTAAAAGTTCTTTTTGAAGATTTGATGTGATCACATTACTTTTGGTTCAACATATAAGTAGCTAAGAAATATCTGGTAACAAATTAAAAATAATAATTTACACTTTGAGGAAATAGAAAAAAAAAATATATTACAAAAACTAAACATTTTTAAACCCTAAAAACTAAGTGGAATAGTAAGTTGAAATAATTTAAAACAGAAAAATAAAATATCATGCGACAATTTTAGCAATAAAGAAGTATTATATGTAGACTCCTGCTCAGAAGGGTGCATTTTCTCGGCTTTTGATCTGAATGAACAATTGAACATAAGAAAATGATTTTATATATTTTTAATCAGGTAGCCATTGATTATACAGAACTCTTCTGAATTATGGCACAGCCCATGTAACATCAAATTAAACATTTCCAAAAGAAAATCTGATGGTAATTACCTTCGCCCTATGTGGATTGAAGTTTGATGTTCTTGTCATTCTAAAAGGTTGACCAAATATACATTTGTTCACACACCAATAAATTGAGCATGCTTAGCAAAGCATTAGATGACTTAAATCTAAAGGGTCCATAAATTACCCTACTAACATGAGTAAGACACTATAACAACATCCATCCATTAAGAAGAATGGTATTTGAGCATTTTCAACATAAATAGTTTACATTCAGTCAATAGGATTAGCAGGTTCACAAAAGTCATATTCGAAAAAGTAACTATAAATCCAGTTGAAAAAGCACGTTGTATAAACAACTACGGCAGGTTGTAAAAGTTGAAACTAGGAATGGCATTACTTACAGTCAAACAAAAAGGAGGGTATAATCGACTGAGCATTGTGTTGTGACTATGAAATTGAAATCTATTCTGATGATTTGGATTTTCTAATGGAAGGGACTTCTACTGCACTTTCCCTGTAACCATGTCAACCTTATCTTGACACTTTTTAGAGAAATGAATGTCTCCCTTAAGCTAGGGTTCTCAAAGAGATCCAGGGCAGAAAAGTAGAGCTGTTGATCAATACCTTCTATCTCATCTAGAGCCTTAATGCAGTTTGTTATGGAAAACTTGTCATCACTTACACTTGAAACGACTGCCCTTAACCTTGAAACAGCAACCATATCTAACAAGGCTTCTGCCATAGCATTGCAGGTGTCTTGATCCAGACTAGTTGTTTGTGTCTCGTACGACCGTTTCCGTTTCCTATCTAGAGAATTCTTGGTCATCTTCTCAGAAGTTGAGATATTCCCAGGAATAGATTTAGATGTTGATGGGTTTTCATAATGTGAGACCTTAGCTTCTGGACATGGTGTAAAGCCAGATGCTTCAGTTCCAAAAGATTTGTCCAGCTCTTCGTAATGACTAGACTGGGCGTATTTCCCATCAGCTGCAGAATCTATGAAGATTGTGCATAGTTGCTCATATATTGGACAATCTTTCCCTTTAACTGTTTCGTGCCTAGGCTGTGCCTGCATACAAAAAATAGCACTATTCAGGTTACGAATAAAGAAAGGAAAATATCGCTACAATGAAAGGAACTTACCCCTATATCATCCCACTGCTCAAAACCAATGCAACAGGAATCATCCATTACAAAATCATTATTCTGATCATAAGCGGATTTCAAATTGTAGAAGCGGGTTCGAAGAACATCTAGATGTTTCCTCAATTGATTGTTGTTGAAACTAAGGTCTGTTTGCCTATTAAACTCATCACGAATATGATTCCATGTTTTCTTGTCAAAAACATTGTTTGGTCTGTTTCCCAGTTGAATCTGCTTGACAACCAAGTCTGCAAATATCTTGTCAAGGGATGTTGTCCATCTTGTCCTTGATCGCTCTTGCTTGGGCTGATTGCTGGCTTCAAGTTCCATCCACACCTGCACAAATGATTATAATTCAATAATTTACTCAATAACATCCTCAGAAAAGCCCCTCCTGTAGTGATCCCACTAAAATTTAAGAAAAAGTAAAAGGGCCCCTTGAGTTTGAAGCTTAAACTTATTACCCAAAACAAAGTCGCATATCAACAATTTAATTTTTTCAAAAGTGTCACATTATCCATCACGACAATAAAAGGCATTGAAGAAAAAATGTCACTCCAAACAGCATAACATAATAACATTAAAGCAAATGAAACTGAATAACAACGATCGCATTGCCATAATAATTCTTGTATTTCAAAACACTACAATTCAAAGCGAAAAATCCTCCAATTACACACTGATAAAAACTGCAACATGACAATATCCAATAGACTATCCCTAATTCCTATAGCCTAATCACCTTCAAAAAATCACAATTCCTTTTGGTTTTCTTTCCAAACTTAAACAATAGCAAGGACTCTGCTCTTACAACGACAATAATTTTGAGTTGCTGAACGTAGATAGTGTTCATTAGTCATCTCAATACACAACCGTGGAATGCACAAAAAAATGTAGAGGCGAAAGCCGGTGAATCAAAGAACTAGGTCGAAGCAATGCGAAGTAAATTAAAGATCAGCGTCGATGATCAAACTCCACAAAACCAGCACAGGTAACAGAACCGTCTAATGCAGTTAAAGCCTTTAATTTAATCAGATTCGTTTCACACGTCGCAAATCAACAATAAAACTAACATTTGAAATGAAAATGAAAAAGAAATACCTAGAGTTGAGTGTGTTGCGGTGGAGAAAGAGAAGGAGAAAAAAAGAAAAGGACAGTGTGAATTCGAACGGAGAGGAGTAGAGGTAAATCTGACGGCGGAGGATGGAGGAGATAAGCGACTGCGCCGGGAACGGCCACCGAGAACCGTTACGTTGTTGGCGAGAGGTGTCGGGAAAAATAAATAGTGCTAAGAGAAAAAAAAAATAGAAAAAAAAAGAAAGAAAAATATTAGGATTTGGGATTTAGAAGAGAATGAGCGTTTTAAATGTTTTTTCTGCTCTCGGATTGTTATTAATAATCTAAATCGCCTTATTTCAATATCAGATTAATTATTTTTTTTCTTAAGTTTTCAATTAAGTTTGACTTGTTTTTAGAAACAGAGTAATGTAGTCTTTTTAATTTCAAATCGACGAAAACGACATTAAAACTAATACTTTATATTTAAATTTAAAATTATATTTTTTTTTATATTATGCTTGAATTCTTTTATGTTATAGTTGGATTTTTTTTTCTGTTATGGTCAACAATCTAATGTTAAATTTTCAATTTTTGTTATTATTTGATTTTTAAATTATGAAAATATTTATGAAAAAAACAATGATAATTATTCGAATCATAAACACGTTGTTTTCGGTGATATATTGTGTTGTAACTCAAATTTTTAAAATCAAAGATAAATTAATATTGGTTAAAATTTTAATGTCTAAAATTTTACTGTTGTCAAGGTTGAATTTTTTTTTTTAACCCTTTTCAGTTCAATAATGTATTTAAGTCTAATTTGACTAAGATAACATATTACAACTATGTATCGAACACCAAGAACCACTCCACTTTGGCTCTAATCTGTCATTTTCGATTAAAAATTGACTTGATCTTAAAATACATCAAACTATTGTCAATTTATAATTATTAAGTAATCAGTTTCATGCAATCGATTCAAAATAACCTTGGGGAGCAAACGAAATTTAAAAAGATATCCAGAAGTTGTTTCAACCATTTCTTGGGGTTTAGACATAAAAGGATGAATCATATCTTAGAAAACAAAAACTACAACAGCAACTCAGAAGGAGAAAATGTACTATTTCATTTTGTAAAAGTAGGTTTCATTTCTAAGTCTTCAAGATTTAGAAAAAATGACTCCTTACTGGGATGTAGAAGAATACGAATCTTCTGATCACATTCTCATGCGAACCAATTTTAGTTTTCAACTGGTTTTTGAAAAAAAATATGAAAGAAAATTTTTTGAAAAATCTATCCAAACATATTTTCTCACCACATATGGATGCTCTCTGTTTAACATATGGAGAAATGGGTTTTCATTTAGTGATGTTAAATGTCCCTCTCTAAATTCTGATGCAAGCCAGCGGAGATTTAGATAGGGAAAGTTCAAAGAATTAGAATGTTTGTAATACAAATTATAATGCATTTTACTTGATCGTTTTGGCTTCTTGTTTTGATCGTTGAATGCGTTTCTTATTACTCTGATATTTGGATTAATCCATGAACACCATTTTCATTAAAACATCAGAATTACGTTTAACAATGTATAACAAAATCGGTAACAAACAGGCTTCTAAAGAAAAAAAATTCTCACATGAGGGCTTTCCCTAGAACATAATTTCTAAATATCACAATTCCTCAGGTTGCCATGATCTCCCTCCAAGTGCAACTATTGCCGATTCTGTGACAAACGTTATGAAATAGCATTAGAACAAGCAGTAAAACCATATACAACATGCATCTTATCACGAAATACAAATACCACATGGGAATTACTACGGAGAAAAAGGCCATCTGAAAAATACGTACAAATTTTATTGAAGGCTACAATGTCACAACTCTGGACATATTCACTGATGGGCTCAACTGTGAGATATTCCTCAATAAGATTGTCAACAGAAACTAGGTCATCCACAATAGTAAGCATAATCTGTAGTTTCTTGATGCCGTACCCAACTGGAACAAGTTTGGCTAAGAGGAAAAAAATTGATATCAGAATCACATAAGAGGAGCACAAAGTACGACTTTACTCTAAATCAAAGACTAGATAGAGAGCAACATATATAATAACATTTACAGATACAAAAAAATTGAATCTTATCATTCAACTATTTTAGCAAGTGGATCAAAATTAGAACAGTTCAAAAAGTTCAAAACATGTACAAATAACGACAACCAAAGCCAAAAAAATGTGATATATATATATATATATATATATATATATATATATATATATATATATATATATAT